>Ga0065711_1028484_pt1 | contig 40944 bp, 22 predicted proteins | sample Hoacrofraction12_FD_59098 | JGI IMG/M metagenome (GOLD analysis project Ga0065711, IMG submission 59098) | Hoatzin crop microbial communities from Cojedes, Venezuela - Epithelial fraction 12 v2 (version 2) | ecosystem: Host-associated > Birds > Digestive system > Esophagus > Crop | place... | reverse complement strand
TTTTTTTTTTTTTTTTTGCTGAGTTAACAGTTAGCTGTAGGCAGGCCAACAGTCAGAGGACCACAAGGATTGTGGGGTTTGGTATGCTGTGATGGGTTAAGCACTTTGATGAAGAGGCACTAAAAAGCATAGGCCGCTGGTGATGTCTGAAAGGGGCTAGGCAAAAGTGTAAAATATTCGTATCAGAAGCACTTTGCATCAATACCCTGTATCTGACTCAAACTAACTATACAGATTAGCCTGAAAAGCCTCCACTTCCTGAATTAGCAATCAGCAGGGTTAGATGCTGATCCAGTGTAAATCAGCATTGTCTCACTGGCTTCAGCTGAATGTCAATCACCAGCAGTAGATCTTATTTTCCCTCTGGTCTTGAATCACTTCAGCTTTAAGGCTACTTTTTCTGCCTCAACATGTTTTCCCTTGAGTTGATGTCCTCTGAGCATCTAAACTTCTCAACTGTTTGTTGTTTTTTTTTTTTTAAAAAAAAAGGTATTTTGTTGTTCAGTGTACAAGGAAATTGTGTGGTAATGAATTGGGGCTAACACTCAGTCCAATCACAGGAACCTCAAAGAAGTCAAAACAAATAGTGATAAACCACCGAATTCTGAATGTTATAAAAGGTAGTCTTCTTTCTGAATATTCTAGGCCAAATGTAAATCTGGCATAAGCAGGTCATCATAGAAGCAATATTTTGGTATTTGAAATACAGTTACATGAAAGACTTTTTATTAAATCCAGTTTCATGACTGCACCTGATCACCCTGAGTGCCGCTTTCACACACTGTCATTTGTATATGAGTATTTGGACAGTTCAGTAAATGTAAATTTCACCCTGTAGGATGAAAAGTTTGTTAATGTGGTTGCTGGTGATAATTACTATTAGCACACTAATTTTTTTTTTTTAAGTGTTTCATCAGAGGTTGTACATGCATCAACTTAGTACCTTCTAAATACGTGAATTCTCTGCCTCCTCTTGTTTTCAGCAGAGGTGCTTGGGACCTCCCAGAATCACACTGTAAACCCCTAAGCTGCAAATGAACTGTTGTCTTCCTTCCTGAGGTGACCATGTTTTTTGAGAGAAAAAAAACCCCAAACTGATTAAGCGATTAGTCACTACTTGTATTTGCTTTGTTTCAGAGGTAGTGGCAAACACTGCAGTAAAATGACAGCTAATCATCTCCTTCTTTTCACTTTGACACCAGAAGTTAGAAAGAGTGTTAATGAAAAAACCCCAGCAATGAGTTAGGGTGCATAAGGTTTTTGCACTGCAATTGTTTCTAGCAATGAGAAGGAACATAACTGGTTTTGTCATGCTTCTGTATGGTTTTGACAAGTAAAAAATGCTCCCAACTATAAAGCCCTAGGAGGAGGCTAACAAAACCTGTGTGAAACAAGGTGAGTTTTTTTCCTTTCTTATTGTCGTTGTATTGCAAGATAGTTTACAGTCCTGAATAAATAGCCTTTATGCTCTGGGGGGGGTTTAAAAAATTATGCATAATGATCATTTTTATATGTTGATCAAAATTGTTTGCTTTTGGAAATAGTTGTCAGGGCTCAAAAATCAAAATGATGGGTAAATTTAAGACAGCTGATAACAGGAGAAATATAATATTTGATTAGCCATGGCTAGCTCTAGACCTTTGTTGCATGTTGGGGATTATCCAAAGAAATCAGGATGCATTTACCTTCTAAGGTTTTAAGACATGTTGTTACTATTATTAGCATTGAATTTCATGGTAAATCCTGCATCCTGCAACTTTCAAGTATGTGCGCACTTTCTGTGACTCTGATGTAATTTACTACATGTAAGAAGTTCCCGAACTTGGAACACACAAAATAGCATTAAAGAGCAACCTGGTCTAGTTGAAGATATCCCTGTTCACTGCAGGGTGTTGGACTAGATGGCCTCTAAAGGTCCCTTCAAACCCAAAGCATTCTATGACTCTATTATTCTATGATTCTGAATAATGTATAAATAAATATCTGTATTAAAAAGGGATTCATAAGGACCTGTTCATGTAATTTTAACTAGTTATACTCCAAAGAGAATACTTGGAGAATGCAGTTTTGTCTTCCTGTTGATAGCACAACCCTTGCACACGAATAGTCTCAGAGAAACCAGTGTGACTGTGTATGGGAGGAAGCGCTGTGTAGTATGACCCTACAGTGCCACTCTTGGCATTTCACTTCAGTGGGAGGGAAATGGGGGGTCCCTTTGGGTTCGGCTCAGCAATGCTCCCAGTGCGGCTGGAGCTCATGGCAGCTGGAGGCACTTCCATTCCCAAAACCTGCATCCCCAAGAGCACTGCTGCCTGTCTGGATCTTGTATGAATCCCCACTCCTAGCACCATTTCTTGAGTGAACAGAATACATACAAATTTGAACCTGTGGGTGTGTTGGAATACACACACAATAGCAAAATGATGATTAAGATTGCATAATATAAACAATTCTGCCATATGAAAAATCTAGAAATAAGGTACTTTGATAAAAGTATTTTTTCCAGTCTAGCTTGGGTTAAGAGTACTAGGTCAGAGATGCGAAAAAGAAGGCATGCGCCATTTGTCAATGGAACAAACCAATACAAAATCAAATTGATATATTAGAAAGAAATGTTAAAGCAGTCTTACCACAGGGTTTTCTGGTGTATGCAGCAATTCAACATCCTGTAGTAAAACAAATCTAAGTTAGAAAAGTTTAACATTTGAAAGTGATGTTCCTCACAAGATATATTCTAAGCAATACGTAGTACTTGAAAATATTTTCAATATCATGACAAATACTTTGCTTACCTTGTCTTTCACTGTGGTTTCTAACCGTGTAATTGTCTTGAGAATCTGTTTGTATGTTGTTATTTTATGCGGAGCTGCAGTCAGCACCATACTGGAGCAGGAGAAGAACATACAGAAAATAATCATCCTCTCCATACTGATGAGTTTTGTTTTTAAATGTGCCAGGAGCAAAGTTGTGCTATTCAAGATGAACACTTCAGTTTGAGCTGTGCTCAGGTATGCTCTATACCTACCTATATATTGGTCCTTGCTGAAGATGTAAAACCCACCCATTTCAGTTTGGAAAGCTTTGTAGAATGGATTAATGAGTAACCCTTTTTTCTTTTCCACTGGCTAGGTGCATGTATGCGAGTTTGTGCGTAGGGGGCAGGGATTGATGGAGTGAACGAAAATATGCCCCATCTGCACATTGGGCAGGAAAAAAAGAGAAAAGGGTGAATTCCCATTTTCACTTTGAGTCAAGAAATGAACATAGTAAAAAGTAGGTACTTAGAAACCGCAGACCTAGGTAAACAAAGATTCTGCATTTTTTTCCTGTTTCTTACAGCAACAAATCTCTCCAATCCATCTGAAGCTCTTCTGTACTGTGCTAGAGAAATACGACAGGACTTCTATGCACAACTCAAATGTATTTATCCTACTTTCTTTATGGCTCCAAGGGATGTTTGTTAGCTGGTTCCCCCTGATGACTGTGAGCTGCCACTTTCACATTCTTAGCTTGGTTTCTGCAACAGCTGTGAGTAAAAGCTCATCTTTGCATTTAAGCCAGATAAAGTTTGCTTTATATTTACTTGGAACCAGTACCAGATATTTTAACAGCATCGTAGAGAGTGTGTCCACTGGGGGTGCAAGTTTTAGGCAGATGCATTGTCCTGGGAGAGGTGGATCCCCATACCATGCCCATTCCCCAGATATGTACGATACTGGGAAATCAGGGACTAAATACTGGTGAGTCCCAAGGGATGTTACCACTTTGCGGTGGTGGTCCAACACTTATGGCAGCATTCAATTGCATTCTGTAGCAGCTAGGCTTGAGGTTAGGTTTGCGATTTAATGCAGTCCCTTGAAATGAGATACGATACTGAGGCCTGAGAATTCTCCTGAGAATGTGGAAGTGCATTTGTTTTGTGTGAAATCCAAACAAAAGGGAATACTTCAAAAAATATAAAGCCAGAATAAAACCAGCAGAATTATCTGAATTAAGAAATAAGGAAGACTCTCGTCATTTCGTTCAGAATTGATGCCTGTTGTAATGAAGTGTATATGCTGCTTTTGAGGAAATTTATTTCATATTTAAAAGATGGGCATCAGTGAAGGGATTTTTTCCAGCAAATGCTGCTAAGGTATGTTCGCTTATGGGGACTTCCACAGTTGCTTTCTTTCTAAATGACTGCCAATGAAGTTAAAGGTATTTAAAGGTATTCTTCTTGAGTATACTCCTTGTTTATATTAGTTGCCTTCAGCCCAAGCCCAGTTTATGTCACTCTCATTGAGCTGCACCGTTCACAGTAAGGCTGTCTGCAAGCACTAGGGACTTACTGGATTGCTAGCTCTAGGAGTGAGTTGATTTCAAAATCACTGTTCCTAGTATTTCATCACAAGGAGGAAAAAAATTACTTTAAATGGTTCTTACATATTATCATTAGTAAATGGTTTGACTCTTACGTATTATCATCAGTAAACGAATATCAACAGTGTGGTATTACCATTACAAGGTTCCTGTGTGGAATTAGTATAGAGGGCAGTTGAAGTCACTTGGATACCTTCACTGTGATGAATAAACAGATGCTCAAGTGCCTTTCAAATTAAATCTTTGCCTTCAGAAGTCTGAAGATTTCATATGGCTTTGGAGATGCTTTGCAAAATCTGCACAGTGTTTCGGCTTCAGTTTGGTGTCATCTTTATCTAGAATGCTAGTCTGTGTAATACACCAACATCATATAAAATGCATGTGCGTGTTTCTGTCTGGTGGGTGAATCTGGGCAGCCAAACTGGATCGCTTATTTCTTGTTCATTCCAAAACAAGCATTTAAGCTGATGAGAGCTCTACCTGGTATACTTAAGTGTGTTTGTTTTCTGTATACAAACAATCACTCACTGTACGCTGTTTATGTGCTTAAGCCTTTTTTAATCTTTCAGAAAATGAATAGCTTAAAGGAATGGATTTTGTAGGTGTATGTGTAGACACGTGTAACACGCTCATGCTCTCGTGCGTGCACACAAAATCTCTCCTGGTGAAAAGGATAGTTAATCACACCTGACAGAACAGAAATCTTGAAAAATGAGAACTGAAATAACTAAGAAAGTAAATACTTTCTTCTACCACATGGTCTAAAATTTAATTTCTTGAAGAAAAGGTAGTACGATCTTTTTTTTTTTTATTTTATTTTGATGGACATGTCTTGAAATAATTTTAGGTAAGCAGCCCAGCTGGACAGTGAAGAAGAGGGTATATCAATAGGTTCAATTCAGAAATTGTGTTATTTTATACCTAAGGTTCATTAATGGAAATCAACAGCATCTTTTGTTTGAGAAACCATATGGTGACCAATGGGGTTTTTTATCTCCCCTTATCCCATTCAGATGAAGCTTTGCAAAAAAATTTTTTTTATCTGTTGTTGAACACCTCTATGTGGCTGCTGAGAGGATGGAGAGTTTATTTCTGACAGTGTGGTTCTTTATATGAAGAAGGTACTTAGCTTTGCTCCTCTTTACCATACCTGAGCCTTGATCTTCTCTGTAGTTTATTGGCTAGTAACTTGGATGGACGTACATTGTGGGAAGTGCTGTTGGAGGTGCTGATAGTCAAGGAGCTGGATGGTGGTAATGTCTGCTTCTGCTTTTTATTGTCAGTATTTCAACGGTGAATTCTTTTGAGAATTGAGCTCCTTTCACCTCACCTATTGCAGGTGATCATGCTAGCCCTGTCGGCCTTTATTTCATGCATCTTTATGTGGCTGGCAGGTTAGAACCTTTCCACTTGCGTGTGGAGTACGACTCTATTAGCTGTGTCCTCATTAGGCAGTTGGCAGTTATTGATGCAAAGGTATCACTGCAGATTGTTTGTGTTGACCAGACAACTTCAGGATCACTCAAGAACTTCAGTTAATGCACAATATGACTGTCCATGTATTTTCAGAAAAGCAGAGCTTGAAGGGACAGCATGGAGGATGTTGGTTTCTGTCATTGTACAGCCACATTGTACAGTGGCTTCAATATTTTATCATATCAACTAGAAATGTTTCACCTATTATACACTGACATTGCATTTTTCTTTGTCCTTGATGATTTGCTAGACGAGAGTATGCATAACAGCATTCTGTATATAGCTGTGTCTCTGGGATTCATTTCCAGATACTGATTCTGGTCTATGTGGCCACAATAAGGAGGCCCTACAACTCCAGGTAGCATCATACCTGTGTAGCTAACAATCATCTTAATGTTCATCTTTGGATTTTTCATAAACTTGTAATAATTACAAATATCATGCAGTGACCAGGTCTTAAAACAGTGCTGCTTCTGGAGATAAAATCTGAATAACAAAAGAGTGCGATAATCATAAGGCTCAGCATGTTACTAGCCTGGACAGTCCTGACATCCTCTCACTTCAGGAAAGAAAGACAAAGGCAACTTTAAATCCACTGAACCAAGCTTCAGCCTGATGAGCACAGTTGTGAGGAATTTGAATCAGCACAAGCTTCATATTTAAGCAAGGCTGTTCTGTCAGGCTGTGGTTATGGCTTTACCGTTTAGGTTTACTTAACGATCTTGCAAACTGAGTCCAGGTGGGAGAGCCCTGCTGATGGCTGGCAGGTTGTGTGTGCTGTTTGCGGTCCTAACAAAACAAACCTTCTACAGCACTGCACTGCAAAAGGCAGTTTATGATATTAGAGGAGATAAAAAGTTCTTCACGTGAAAGGCTGATTGCTGTGAATACCACTGCATATTTTACAGTGAAACTGACTGTGTGAAGGAATGGCTGTACAAAATACCAGAGACCATTTGGATGGTAAGTAGGAAGTGAAGCATTGTCGCTTTCTACCAGAAGCATCACAGATATATGGCAGACTGTATTCTTTTACTGATCCAGCAGATTAATTCATGGGTTTGGTGGAGGTGAGATGGGTCTATCTGAGATGCTCCTAAATTAAATATGTTACATCTGAAATCAGTTTTAAAGTTGGTGGAGTAATTAGAATGGGAAGCTAAACAACAGGTATTTAGCAATGTGATAGCGGGTGGTTGCATATCATTTGTATAAAACTTTATGGTCTTCAGTTTTGTGTTAGAGGCTGTAAGGTCACAATAATTGCTTGAAGAAAGGCACACTGACAGAGAAAGTGAAATATAAGGACAAAGAACTTCCTTTATGTCTAGGCAGTGGAGAAAACTCCTTGATATCCCTCTTATCAGATAAGAGCGAGCAACATGCTTTTTATATACGTCACTTCTCTTTTGTGGCTTAGGAACATGCTGAGTCAAATAATGACACTCTCTCTCGCACCGTCGCCTGCCTGGCCCCAGAGAGGACGGCTGCAGAGTGGAAATCTGAAAAACCTCCCATCCCAGGCCCGCGAGGCTGAGTCTTCCTCTTTCCTCTTTGCGACAGTGCCACCCAAGTGCTGAATGACTTCGACCCTGAAAGCCCAGTTCCCCCACCCACATTTTCCTTTACAGTATAGCTGAATGAAGGCTTTTCCCATAGCTTAGTCATTGCTATGGCTCAGCCAAAAAAGCCTGTAATGTACAGGGCTGCTTTCAAAGAATTTTTATGAATTACATATGTGCAATTTCATGTGTGTACTATCTGCGACTCAGAGGGGATTGTAGGAAAGCGAGGAGAAAGAGTTATGCTGGAAAATGGGAGACTAGGAAGAAGACTCCTGTATAACAGATTTAGGAAAACTCATCCTTAAAATATTTCTGACAACTTTTCAAGTTAGTCCCACCCTCTTTCAATCTTATTTTCTTATTATAAGCTTAGGTATAATTCTTCTGTCTTTTAACCTTGCTTTGAGAAGAGAAAATCAAACCTGGGAAAAAAATCTGTTTCTAACTTGTATTTGCTATAAAAAGCAGAGTAAATACAACTCAGTGTGGTGACATAGACACTAAAAAAATAATAGATTGCATGCAACAATATAAAACCATTGACGTTCTCCATGATGTTCCTGCAGAGTTAACTTATAGCCAGCTTCTAACCCATACTGAAGTGGGTCTAACATTAGCTAATAAACAGATGCCATGCAGTAAATGAAAGAATTGGAGGCATAAATGGAGCAGCTCTTAAAGGAGGTTGTGCGTTTCTGTCCCGAAAGAATGCACTGAAGATCAAAGGGATGCCAAGCAAAAGCTTTTATTATAGAAGATTCTTCTTCTATCATGTAAGGGCAATTACCTTGAGCAAAATATAATAAGACAATTACCAGTTGCTGGAAAATGAGGAGAAGGGTATGACAAATGCTCAGCTGGCTGGGTTATAAAGTAGAGTGAACTGTTCTGTCTTCAAAGAACTTGTGTGCGTGCCAGAACCCCCCGTCTGCAGTTCGTAGTAGGGACTGGAGCTGGCCCCTAGCTGTTACCAGATATAAAAATCATTATCTTACACTTCTAGCAGTGAACATCACTGACGTTAGCATTATAATCTGTGGTTCTCAATTGCAATTAAGGCTGAGACGCAATGCCGCGTAAGAGAAAAAGAGACGATGTAAGAATGAAAGAGACTTGGTGGATGGAAAGTAGAACCTGCTTTCAAGAAGAGACAAAATCTTTCTGAATCTAGCACAGCTCTGCTCATGGTTTTATCTAAGCTTTAGAAACAGCTTCAGCCAATGAAGATGCATGAGAAATGCAAAGCCATTTGGAAATGTTCCTGTGTTGCCTCATTTGTTTTGTACCAGCCATTATTGTCTTTGTTCTCCCTGGTTCAGCAGAAGTGGGTGACTATGACTATAAAGCAGAACAATTTAACATTAACAGCAATTGAACATACATTAAATACCAGGTGCATCCTGCTCCTAGATCAACCCAATGATGCTTGCTATGCATGTTGTTTGACTGATGTATTTCTAGCCTTATCAACTACTAAAAGCAAACCATATTGAGAAAATGTCTTGTCAACATCCAGAGCCTGAGACAAGCCTGGACCCACTGCGCACAGAACCAGATATTCAGAAGAACTATCCTCTTGAGACCATGTCCTTTCAAGTCTTTCCTGCCTCCTGGGTCACACCTTTGTATGCATGTAGGATGGAAGAAGCCTGGCTGGGTCACCAAGTCTGGTCTTGTGTCATTGCAGGCATCCACGTCATATAGTTCCTCTCACATCTCAGCTAAAAACTCCTGCAGAAGGCCTTATCAGTTCTATCTCTGTAACAATACGAGCTTAGAGCTTTTTCTGTGCCTGAGCTGTGTTCCAGCTTTTATGGGGCAGCTTCATTCTTATTTACAGTACTACTAATGATCTTTCCCCACTACCAGAGACAGCCATGTTCAGAAGACAAGGCAGCAGTTGACAGGAAGTCAGGCTACCACAGTTCTCTTAACAATTTGAGGGCAGAAAGCAGTTGTTCAGCTGAAAGCCACAGGTGGGAGAGGTGGGGGCAATAAGCAAGAAAAGTCAGTGCTCCTCTTCTGTGTTGCAACAATGACTTCTCCTGCAGCTCTGGTGCTTGATGGCATTGCACTGCAGATCTTCAGGTCTCCTCGTGAAGCATGGCCCAGCAGTGCACAATCTTCCTACTGCAGAAGTGTTCTCTATATGTAATACATGTTTCCTGACGGCTCCGCTAAGAGACCGTGTGGCCTGTGATATGAAAAGCAGTGATGTGGTTCTGAAACCTGACAGTGTATGTCATGTCCATTCAAAATGTTCAGAAAGAAAAATCAAAAGAGATGTTGGATATGCAAGATGTTGGATATGCAAGATACACAGATGCTGGACAGGGAGTGGAGGAAACAGAATGGCTCAATACAAAATGCTGCCTTTGTTCACTTAGTAATGTTAATGAACAGAAGTCAGAAGAGAGTTACTTCTATGTTACAGTATCGATAGTATAAAACAAATAACCTCCAAGCCATTATAGGCTCAAGATGGACAAGTCTGCTGTGGAGTCTACTGCAGCCTGTGGGAACGCACTACTTACGTAACTGTTGCACTGGAAGCTGGGCCTTCCTGTATCCTGACATGCCTTGTGTGGTGATCGGTGTGACGCTACAGCTCATGTTTCAGTGCCAAAATTAAAGGTTTGATGTTACAGATTCTTTTGGAAGTCGCTCTCAGGGTTTGGTAAGTCTGCTGTGCTGGTGTAGGATCTTTGCAGCAGTGCAACTGTTCCCCACTTACATAGTCTAAAGCAAATTACAGGGTGCAGCCAGTGAGGGGCTATGGCCCCTTTTCCTTGCTCTCCAGGAAATCTGCCCTGGTTTTACCTTCCTTACAAAAACATTCAACATAAAGTTATCTTTAAAATAAAAGGCAGTATTATGCTTTACTGTTTGGCAAGTATTGGTAGAAGCAGATGACTGAATACCACTTTTATTTCTAACTGGTTTCACTTTCTGGTTCTCAGGTACTACCAAAGTATTACAGATTGTACCCTCCTTCATATATATCTGTATGTTTATTGTGTATATACGGTTTCTATTACAAATATGGTTTTAATGTTCGTGTTGGTTTCAAGTTCTATAAGCTCACTCACACTGTTCTCCTGCCCTTTTTTTTGTCTCCCAGCCCCAGGAATAGCCTCATGTCATACCATGCTGAGGCACCTCTGCGGCACAGCAAGAAATAGTGAGGACAGAGGAGCAGTGTGAGATTGCACTGGAGGATGTGGCCTGCCTCCCCTTGGAGTGACTCCAAGTACCTGCTTGCAGACCACCTGCTCAACTTCTCCTGTGTGCCGCCACAATGTGTGCTGCAAACCATTGGATCAGCCATCAGAAGCTGCTTGTACTTCACCTCCTGCAGCAGAGAAGAGGCTCTGGTGTCATGCTGCATGACCTAAGGGAAGGCTGAGGCAGAAGCCACCTCTGCAGATCTCAGGACGTAGTAATGCAAGTGCTTTCTTCAGCAGCAAAACCATTTAAAGACCTTTTTACTTCAGGTCGCTGTCACTCTGCTGTATCTCTGAGAAACAGTCTATTGCAGTCTGAGGAGCCTCTCGGGAGCTTGGGCCATTAAAATGATCCAGGTTAAAATTTCCATTTGCAAAGGCTTTGAGAGTTTGTTTGTTTTGCGTTGTTTTAATTGGAGTCATTTAATTATCAACTCTACATTCTCCTTAGCACAACTGACAGATTTGCTAATAGCAGTGAGTTCCTAGAAGTCAGAAACTCCTCTTCTGCTGGCTTTACTACTGATCAAAACTGTGGATCGCCTATGCAGCAAGTACCTCCTTAGCACACAAGGCTGAGGGGGCCAGTGGGTATCACTCAGCAACATCATTCCAGGAACAGCAATTTGGTGGTAGTGCAAACGGTATTCAGCACTTTAGCTGTGGCTGAAATGGAATTTCTGGCAGACCCTTTTTAAGGAAGAGTATTTAGGGAAGTCTTAACTCTGCAGCCTGGTCTGCATTCAAGACTCTTTAAGGTAGGATTGTATCACTCAGGCAGGATTTGTTGTTATTTTTCAGGCAGTTACATCTATGAAATCTCTGATGTGGATTTAACTATACCAGTATAGAATTATCTTAAATAGGAATAGTAACTATTTTGTTTCTCATATATGAAGCACTCTGTGAATGTAATGGACTTTGTTATGACTTTGCACTTAAATAAATCTGCTATTTAATTGTTCACAGCAGGTTAGGGAATGCTCTGAGGTAACTTGCTCGTACTATCCTTGACAGATAAATCTTTAATGCCGTATTTTGAAAAACAGCTTTTCTCAGTAAATTTTTTTCAGATGTCTGTTTCTGTCTTCATCTATAACTAGACGTATGTAACAGATATGAATGTGTGCCTGTGCCTACAGATAAATCTTTTATATGCGCACACTTACAGATTTGAAAAGCTATATAGCACAGTTGCTTTGCATAATGAGTTTCATTTGTTTTCACAGGTCAGCACCTTAAGCGAACCTTGGAAAAACTATTGTGTGATCAGTCATCGCACTGAAGCAGCAGCACCCGTTTGGTAAAGGTAGTCTTGGATAAAAAGCTGAATGCTGTGGTTTCAGTGACTTATCGTTGAAACCTTGTGGTTTCTGTGTAGGAGGCTGTATAAGCTGGACACGTTTGACATCCTTGTTTCTGAGCTGTGAAATCTGTACATCTAATTTATGAAAATTATCTCTGGTTTAATTGTATTCTTTTTTTAATGAAGTCAACGTATTTTCCTTGCATTCAGTGGAAACAAGAATGGAAATGTTTTAAGATGTAATGTGAGCCTGTTTTGACCTCAAAAAGGGAGAAGAATCAAGATATTCTTGATTATGATTATGGTCTAAGAAGGAAATTAACATTAAATATAGGGAGTTAGAGGTGAGAGGAAAGCAATTCTCAAGTGTGGACTCAAACAGAGAAATTAACTGTGAGAAATGACATCGACATTATAAAATAAAAATCTTCCAAGTGAGAATTTGATTTAAAAAACCCCCAAACAACGAAGTAAGGTAATTCAGAATAAACCATGGTATTGGTACCATTTAGGGTAACCAGCAGTATCTGTAGTCTTTCAGGTGGTCTAAATAAACAGTTAAGTTTACATGTAAGGTAAATCCAAGACTAATGAACATGAAGGTAGGACAAAGAGCGAGCTGCGGCAGAAGCAGTTGCAGTCACAGAAAAGCATGACAGCTGCAGCAGAAGCATTTCCAATCACAGAAAAGTGTAATTGAACATTAGATCAGTTACGTACTTTTTTCTTTTGTAGTTGAGTTTTGTGCTACATTCAGTGAATTGGTTCAGTTCGTTGAAGGGTGATATGAGCTAATGCTGGTGCGATGCATGTGGCAGGTATGCACAGCTGGAACTGGAGAGGGGAGAGTAAGTTTCCTGGCTTCGCTATGCTGTGTAGGTGTCGCGGAAACACATCCATGTCTGCATCACCAAACTGGAACCAGGACAGTCATGGACCCACCTGCATTAGCCTTCATTCCCTCTCCTGGTCTCCTCTCTTCTGCTCTGGTAAGTGCCCACCGGCCTGTAACTCCCCAGAAAGCTGAGCTGCGGCAATACAGGATACCTGAGCCTCTGATACTGGCAAATCGGCAAATCCTGTTCCCTTCACTGTCATGAGCAATGACTGCTCAAACCTTGAGGTTTCACCAACAACAATTTTGCTTCTGGCAGGCAAGTTCCCAGAAGCACGTACACCGTTCCCTGTGAGGGAACCTATGGAAACATATTAAAAGCAAGCAAAGACCTCTGAATAGAAAACAAGGAGAAGAAAAAGAACATTCAAGGTACAGAACAAAGTTTCTTGCTGAAATATAAATAAAACGACTACTTGTGTGAAAGTAACTACTCAGCGCATTTGTGGGAGTACAAAAATCTGTCTGAAAACATTAGTCAATGACTTCTGTGTGAGCAAAGATTGAAAGTGTGATCACCTACTGTCAATTAATTTCAGAGGGATGATTGCAAGATTCATCTTAACAATTTTCAGTAATTTCTATATCGAAACATCAATAGAAGACTGTAGGTTTGAATTTCTTCTTACTGTCTCATTGGTCCTGATAGGAGAGTTGTTCCTTTTCAAGAAAAAAAAAAAAAAGTGTTACTCTAACATTGCATGTTTGATTGGAAAATTGAGGTGTCTTGTCCTGCTTGTGTTTTCTTTCCAGAAACCTGAGCCAGTAAAAGTGATGACTGCATCTGTAGATGAATATGCAAGAAAATAGTAACATTGCTGTCCTAAGATACTCTTCTGGACAATGACACTTGTTCTTGGCTGTTATTTGTGTGCTTCTTGCAGACTTAAGACTTGATGCCCCATTCCTTGAGCAGACAGTGTTGTTTCTCTGAAATAACTTGTGGGAAACCAAGAGAAAAACAAGGAGGCATTGAAGGTGGTAGTAGAGATCAACAGAGGCTTTTGAAAATCACATTTTTCCCATAATCACTGCAAATATGGGATATACAGATAATCAAGGAAGAACTCTCTTTTTGGGCATTCAGAATTTACCCAGAAGCAATGTCATTAGATTCAGCATTCCTCTCCATATAGCTGAATTTCAAGTCCCAATTATCTTCCTCTGGTTATCATAAGGATTACACAACTACTTTTTTATTGAACCCAAGGAAAAACTTTATCTATGCCTCTTTTTTTGTCTTTTTCTGTCGAACTAAGCCTACAATTCAGATCCCTGGTTGGTGGCATTTTTAGGTGGTTTCTTAGCCATTACATTTCCACTTCTATCTCCAAGCCCGTCTTCCTCCTAACCTACCTGCCTGTTGCTGGCCAGGGATAGGCAGTGAAGGACCAGTGCTGCACCTTTGCCCCAGGCACCCCTTCTTGCTGCCAGGACGGTCGCATCCCAGGTGCTAAAGAGCAAAAGCAGCTGCTTAAATCTCCTCTTTTGCAGGCTTGACACCCCAGTGTTGAGGGCCCAGCTGAAAAGTCACAGAAGGTCCTTTTTTTCCCTCTCCTTCTAGAACCAGCCATTCACCTGCTTTAGTGTTTACCTTTCAGGGATCAAGGTAGGTCACTGATGCAGCTGAAAATGCACCTTGCAGTGGCAGTTTCTTGCCATGCCTTCCCAGGGAGAAGGGCTCTTTCCAGCTGAGAAATGCTGCTCTACACCGTGGGAAAATGACTAAGATAATGGTGGAAGCTTGCCTCGGTGGTATTTTCTTATTTTAATTTTTTTAAAGGCATCTTTCATTGTCCCACAGCCTAGAAGGTTACACCTCTTGTGTCACCCTCCTCCACTTTTGTGGAGTACTTACTTTAACCCTGATCATTTCAGGCATCTGATGTACAAGTGGACCATAGGCAATTGATGCTGCACAACTGGGCATGGAGGACTATGACACCCAGCAGGCATGAGAAGGAGAGGGTGGATGTGACAGTGTCCTACTCGGCCTTCACCTTCAAACCAGACCTTCACCTGCTATTGCCATCAGCTGAGACACTGCTGGCAACTGTATGTGCTTGTAGCCCAGCCCCAGGTGAAGTAAAACGTGGAGAGCTTAAATCACTGGGAAGATTGCATTTTACCTGCCCTTTGGACTGATCAAGGAGTGTACATGTACCAGTGCTCTTAGCCACAACGCCTCAGTCTCCTGGAGTTGTGTGTCCATATCATACACCACGTGTAAGGAGATGCTGATTGAACTCCAGAGGCTGCAAAATAATTATATTTGATACTGCTGCACAAAGGGTGACAACATGAAGGGAAATGGAAACATAAAGCTGAGAATAGGAAAACTCATGAGAATATCTGAACTGGCCGGAAAAAAAAAGGAGACAAAGATGTAATTTCCAAAACCATAACCGGAGATCAAAGGAGTCTGATGTTCTTTCAAATTGCTGTTTGTGGCAGATCTGCAGAAGGTTAAAGAACAACATTATTTTGAAAGGTGCCATGAAAAATACAGAGTGTTGCAGAGAAGCAGTAGACCCTGTAGCTTTATTCTTGGCTCTCTTCCCATTGCCCTCTGCATTTCTGTTGGCCATGCTGAGTGTTTCTGAGGGAAATGCCACCATTCGCTTCACTTCAAATTGTCTTTAAATTGAGCAGAGAGTAAACAGTTTTAACCTCTCATATCATCATATGCCATGGAAACTCTCCTTACTCATTCTCTGAGCTGCCCCGTTTTCTTCTCTATTGCTAAATGTAGTTCAATGCTTTTAAGGATTGAACAGCACAGATTTTTCCCTTTTAGCTCTCTTCTTCATCATATCCTGATTGATTTTCTTGATTTTGTCCAATTTCTGTTAAAACTAATAAATAATTAGAAATACCAACATGTTTCATGCTGACACTTTCATATAAGTATTTCAGTTTTCCATTTATGATACTTCATTATGAAGTCTAGTTTTATTTGAAATAGTTTTAAAAGCTGGGAAGAAACATTTCTTCATAGTTTGATGCACAGTGTCTAACCTGAAGTGAGCTTTTTGTTTGCTCAACCATCTCAATAATCGCAATGCGTTTTTTGCCACTTCATATGTCTTCTGGCAAATGAAAAAATCAGATGTTCACCCTGTTTTAGGTGACCAGTCTAACATTTTATAGTTATTCTCTGTGCTTTCTTAGATCTTTATGACTCAGTATACATGCTCTGAAACATTTCTATGCTCACTTTTTATTTTTCCACAGGTGGGAAGCACCACCTGGGTTATATACAGTGGGTAATTAGTATTTCAGAAAAATGGACAAAGAAGTAACTTAAAGTACACAGGAAAAGCTTGACCTTTGGCACATACAAACTCTGAAATTAGCCCTTGTCCTTCCTGCTTTATGCATGAGGGTGAAGTGATCTCATATAAAAAAGAGAGATTAGCAAGCCACTGTGCCAAAGTAGAATGACCCAGGCTATAAAGGTCCATGGTAATGCAGGTTGAAGAAAATGCTGGGACTTGAAGGACTCCTGGGAAGAGAGGGTCAGGAAGCTGTGCACGGGGGAGAGGTGTGGGCCCTCTGCCCCAACTTATTTGGTGTGGCAGTAAGCCTGGCACCACTCCCATGGCCACTGCCTCCGCTTCCCTGGCACTGTCCGTGCGTGCCCATGGCCTTGCTATTAGACCTCCCTCTACAGCACTGGGTGACGTGTGGGTGACCAAGTACGAGTGACCATGAGGAGCTGTGGAAAATCTCTGAAAAGTTTGTGCAGCTCAGGGAATAGCTCGCCAATGCGTATCTGCTTAGGTCTGCGGACTGGAGGCAAGGTGATGTCCTCTATCTTATTAATGCTTGTCTGCTTCTAACAGGGTCAGAACAATTTTCTTTGACTTACCAGGCCAGGCTAGGGAATCTGGATTAACCAGCTGTTGTGACAGGTAGCAGTTTCCTTTATTTTTTTCTCTCACAGAAAGATAAATAGTGACACTTTTGGAATTTAAACAGCATCTTTATATTTAAACTGTTCCTTGTTGTTTAAAGAAAGACAAGTTTAACCTTTTTATAATGTTAAGGGAATGATCAGGAGAATTCAATATTTTATACAATAAATTGTCTTCTCTATATAAAATTGTATTTTATACAATGTGATGTCTTCTCATTAGTGTAAATTATTCTTCAGTGTTATTTAACATCTTCCATAGGTTATTGGAAGATGGCCTAATATGGGTTGATGTGGACTGCTGTGCCCTACTAGTTCTTTAGATCTACACAGCATTTGTTTGCACCCACTGGAAATGGGGTAAAAGAGCCTTATTTAGCTATTTTTCAGTTCACATTTGATCTACTGACTGGAAAGACCAGGCCCTTTGGCTGCCTTTTTTCTCTGGACTTCTTCCAAAAAGTCTGTACTCCTTTCCTTCCTAAAGGAATTCAAGGGAGCTCATGACACAGGGCACTCCAGGCTTGCTTAAGGAAAAGCCTGTAACTCAGCCCTGCATTTCTTCAGTTTAAATGAAATATCCCAAACTAGAATATGAGCCAAGATTTCTGTAAGAATGATGTGCATGAACAAGACCAGATCAGTGCTCAGAGCGAGCTGTTACATTGGTATGAATCAGAGCAGCCTGAATTCACACCTCCATCGCTTCTCAGTCTAGTACTGAGAAAGCTTTTCAGGTCTGATTAGTCATCTGAGTTAGTGTAATAAATGTCAGGGAAACTAATTAAAAAACCCCCTTAGTAAATGTGAGGCATAGCTGCTCTCTAGTGGACTTGTGAATAGTATCAGCAATGTAAGTACACTTAACATCCCCAGAGAATAATCATGTAAATACTCTGCTGAGAGGCAGAAGATGAAAACTTCCGACACATGTGAGTTCAGCTGCTTATTCCTTTTCTTGCTGTCTCTCCCCTCCTTATGGAACTGACATACACCAGGGTTACAGTGAAATAGCAGAATGCAATAGCAACTTTAAAAAGTATCTCCTGTCCAACGCTGTGGTGAGCAATATTTCATTACCTATATGTTGTAGTTTTGTTTGCAGGTGACAGTGTTTCCATTTAGCATCAGGCGAGAGTGGCAAGTATCGTAGAGCTAATGAGAACCATTTTATCAGAAAAGGGGAGGTGCACGAGGACAAGTACATACTTCCTTATGCTGTACAGAAAGATAGCAGAGAAAAAAAATACCTACTGTACCTTCAAGTTTGGGAAGGTGAGACCCTCTCAGGCTTTCTAGGAGAACAACTACTGATTTCAGCGACATCAACGTTAAATCAAGTCAGCATGCCCAGGCATAAGCGCGTGCACACAGAGGACCTCAGGCAGCCTGGCTGCCCAGCCAGGTCTGGGGCTGGCTGTGGTACGGAGCTGTGCTCAGCCTACAGACACCCCCAGGGACAGCGCGGGGCTGAAACGTGGCACTTCTGTTCCTCACCTCGCCAGCAGCTTCACTGGCTCAGTGTTTCGCTAGCTGTCCACCACACGTCAAGAAATTCTCCTACATCCACCACAATGCTCCCAGAAATGATCTTCTGCCTGTGTTGATTTCTTGATGGGTAATCTCTAAAAGAATTTCAGAACAAATGTATTGGTTACATTCTTTTATCGCAATAACTTCAGCAAAAATCAGTGACAGATTTCATAAACAGCCCTGAAATAACTTAGGGACCAAATAATGTGGTTTAAAGCCACTAAAGCTTTATGGGAGTGACTGAAAATTTAGTCTTTAATACTACGAACAAAATTATGTGTGCAACAAAATAACCTGTACTTAACCTAACGTTTTTATATATATGCAAAAAGGTTTGCTTAAGGTGTAGTAAGTATTTCAAAAGCAGCTTTAGAAATAACCTGGGCTAAATTACTGGGAAAAGTGTTCCCACCATAAAGAAGTCTGGCAAAATACTGAAGAAGTGAAAAGAGTATATAATGAAGTCTTACACAACCATAATCATTTGTGTGTGAGGCAACTTTATTAACAAGTTATTGTAGTGTAGTGGTAAAGACAATGTATTTAGATTTGTGTTACCTAATTAAATTTTAAATTAACAATGCCCACCTTAGCCCACAGAAAGGTATAAAAAAAGAAAAAGGAAAAGAAAAGAATTCCCAATTAGCTGGAAAAAAAAATTATAAAGAGCAGAGTTGGTAAATGGCTTCTTTCAGTTGTGCTCTGGTCCCCTCCAAGGGACAAGCACTGTGTGCTGCCTGGATCAAGTCCCTTAGCAAGACATTACTGGCTTTGTGCTGTTGTGTTATATGAACGTGTTACAGTCATAGTAGTGGCATGTACCTGCTGGAACGGAAGATGGATGTTGCGGTAAATGTATACATTGTATTGCAATCACTTGCAAAACTACCAGAACACAAGTGTGGAAGATAGAAGTAAGGGTTGAGGTCACTTGCGGTAAACACAGCACCCCATGTTGATGCAATTACATAAACAAAGGGATTTAATATGTGCTGGTGGAAGAATTCAGCTATAGGTCATCTGTAGTTATACCAGCAAGTCCTATTAGGAATAAAAGTGTACCACATCCGTCTCCCCAGTGGCCTGTTGCCCAAGAACAAGCTGCCTGAATGATGACTGGGGAGTCTAGGTGGAATTTCACCTGGGTTGGTGCTGTTAAAATCTCCATCTGGTTTCTAGGGGGTTTTTTATTGGCCTTAAAAGGAAACACAAGGGAAAAATACCACTACGTTCCCTTCTCACACCAGCAGTGCGTAAGTACATGAGGCATGGGTATGTGGGGTTGGCAAACGCCCAGAACATACGCGTGATTACCTTGGCTTTTTCAGAGCACCAAGCTCTTTCCCACTGTGGTGGGCTGACTCCAGCCAGCAGCTAAGCACCCCCACAGCTGCTCTCTCACTCCCTCCCCCTGCAGAATGGGGGAGAGAATAGGGAGAGCAAAAGCAAAAAGACCCATGGGTCAAGACAATGTTTAATATTAAAGTGAAGTAAAGGGCAGGGGGGAAACGTGATGCAAAGGCAATATCACCCATGCCTTCCCACAAGGAGACTGATGTCCAGCCAGCCTCTGAGCAATGGGTACCCTGGAAGACAGCCCTCACCCCCAGTTTTTATTGCTGAGCATAACTTTACTAGGCATGGAGTGTCTCTTTGGCCCATTCATGTCAGCTGTCCTGGCTGTGTCCGCTCCCAACTTCTTGCCCACAGTCTGCCTAGTTGCTGGAGTGGGGGCTGAGTGAGACAATGAGAAAGTCTTTATGCTGTGCAAGCACTGTTCAGCCACAGACAGAGCACTGGTGTGTTATCTGCACCTTTTAGTCACAAATCCAAACTACGGCACCATATGCACTGCTGTGAGGAAAGTCAACTTCATCCCAGCTGGAGCCAGTACACCCACAATGATTAAACTGGTTTGATTATGGATTCTCTAATTACAGTAAACTACATTCATTCTTTTCTGGCAGGGACAAAGTCTAGGATTTCTGATTGCTACTCTGTTGCTCATTAATCATTATTTGCATCTCCCATTGGGAAAGAGTTCATTGAGTCCCATCACGTACCTAGAAAGAGAGTGTATTTTGTTCTGTACCTGAACTGAGGATCTAAGCTAAGAATCTGGAAAGGTTTGTACCTCTGCATCTGAGCAGAGGTATTAAACACCTTTCTTTTATTTAGACTGAGGAAAGATTTCCTCACTTTATTAGAAGTAAAAAAATCTGGATTTTGTAGTCTGTATCCCAAAGTAAATGTTGCTTGATTTCAGCACTCCTCTCTTTTTGTGCCTGGTTGCCAGAATTTTTATTGCCAGATGACAAGTTTATCACAAGTATCCTTTGAGGTTATGGATTTGGAATTTGTTTTTGAACTCATGTCAGCCCTTGCACCTTGCATTATGTGCATGTTTGAAGATGTGTGTCTGAGGTGCAGATCTTTGGCATTGCACAAACACGTGATCATTAATATTGCAATATATATGCCATTCTCAGCAGATGCATGGTCTCCCCTCTCCAGCAGATGGGTTGTCATAGCTTCAACACTGGGAGCATTTCAGGTCCCTGGACTGGCGTGGCAACGCACGCAATTGTTTGCGATGCCTGAGCCCCTAACCCTCCATGAGACCTGATGCTCGGGGAGGCACCAAGGATTCTACTGCCAACCTTCAGGCTGTGGCTGTCACTCTTCCCCAGGCCCAGAAATCATGTGAGCTGTGGCGCACCGATAGCCTGCTAATTAGGAAATGCCAAAGTCTTAGAGGTAAGAGGTGACAACATCCCACATTTTATAGGCACCAAAGAAAGAAGATACCAGTGAAGGCATCTGCCTGATTACTTATCTCACTGCCATCAGAAGCATTTTTGAGTACCTTATGATGACACCACACTTTCCTAATTAATACAGAGGCAATTTGTATTGCATTGATTTCAGCCTTGTAAGCTGATTGTGTTCACAATCATCTCAGCAATACTATAGCAAGTAACTTCCCAACTCCATGCAGCCTGTGAAAAGATGACAGGCTGAATGGGGAAGCATATGAGTCTTGCTAAACCGAAAGAAAGATGCTTGGAAAAAGTTCATGCTCCTGTTGGTTGTAGCCTGGGTGATTCTGGATGACTTGTTACGAGAGAATGGGAACTAAGTCTGACTTTTTCTACTCTTATTAACCTCATTAAAAATGAAAATAGGAAATGCTTTTTGTATCTGTAGTTACTTAAGAGGCTCGTCTGAAGGATAACCTTGGTCTGTGAAAATGTGTCAGTCTGAACTGTGTAGAGGTCAAAATATATACATGAAAACTAATATTTTCTATTTCCTTTTTGTTCAGCTTCCTGTATGCTGAGCCCAGGTTGTTTATTCTTTTGAATGATGCAATGGGTTAACGGATAGTATGTGGGTTATCAGTAAGGAAATCTGAAGGTACAATGACCATAACAGTACCTTATGTTTCACTTTGATTAAACTGGTGGAATTCCGTGTAAATGGAAAATTGTGAAGGCGTATAGCCTTCATTTTATCAAGAGGATACAGTAGGAAGTAACTTAAAACACAAACTATCGTATTATTTCTTATTTCTAAATATTGAAATGCCTTGGAGCCTTTCAATTCAAAATCTGTGCAGTCTTTTTACAAAAGATAAAATACATGTGTAGTCCTTCCTGCAAAGGTTGAGTTTTAGGAAGATGTGAGGCTTAGGGGAAGGATTGGATGGATTTACTTAGGAACCAAGATAAGTCACAAGGAGATTGCCGTTCTTTCTCTAACTTAACTTGCACGAGCCAATGAGTGAGTTTCCTTCTGGAGAATGCTTTCTATCACAAGCAGCCTTTTGCATTGAAAAGCACTTTATTTGGGTTAGAAATCTAAGTACATTGAGGATGTTTTAAATCAAACTTTTTTTAAATGTCTCTCCTTTTTATTTCTTTGCTTCTTTAGAGTGTGTGCAGCAATGCAGGGTAAGCTCAGTTGCTGTTTAGAAATAAAAGGAGTTGGTGTAGAGGAAAGCTGCCCTCAACCCCCCACGCCCGAGAGCTGCAACATGCGTGCTAGCAACCCATGAGAGCATGGTAGATGTTCCCTCATCGGGACCCACACCGGGCCAGGCGTCATCCAAACACTCGTGCAATCCAGTCTGCTCCCCTCCAGGTAAGCCATAAGTAAGACACTCGAGTATCTGTCCATGGGAAAAGCAGACAGGTGTACCAGCAGTAGGACCATTTCAGTAGTTACATTCCCCATCATGCAGCTTGATGGTTCTGAAATATGTATGGAGTGTGGGAACACGCCCTTTGTGTCTTATGCAAAAATAGTTGATACTCTATGTGGAAAGCAACAAGGGTTTTCTTTGAGGTGGGTTTGGTATACATTCTTTGCTTAACTGCTGTTGCTTGAGTAAAATGTTTTTTAAGAAACAGCAGGGAGGGAATGCCCTTGGTTTACCCCACATTAGTGCTGCATGTTAGTGTTTTGAAAGTAGGGTGGGGTGGTTTATATTTTGATAGACCATTATCTAGGAGGGAAGCAAATAACCTGAAACCTCGACTTTTCAAGTGCCTGTGATCTGAATAGTGTTTTGTTCCTCAGTGATGTTGTTGTTGCTTATATGCTGCACAACTGCCTGTGAGGGCAGCTGGGAGCTAAGGAGGGTCGTTTACACTAAATGTTCTTTTATGTGATGTGACTCAGTATGGAGGACAGCAGCATCAAATATCATCCTGCACCTGAGTTGTTTTCTCCATATACTCCGTATACTGCACAGTGCTGAGCAGGTCAATAAGTAATCCTAGTAGGTCACACGCAGGGGAATAGATGAGCAGCAAGAGGTTTAAAAATAGCGGAGCAGGTAACTCTTGTGCAGGCTGCTTCCAGTCATTGGTGATTCATGCCTGAGCATCTCATGGGCCACTCAGTCCCGTAGGGCAAACCTTTTGTACCACTCCTCTCTTCCCTGAGAAGGGGAGTGACTTCTCTTCCTCTGTGAAAAGCTTTGAGTGAAAAATGTTACAGAAGAGCCCCAGTGTTACTATTAATCATAGAGTCATAGAATCTTAGAATGGTTTGGGTTGGAAGGCACCTTATAGATCATCTAGTTCTAACCCCGCTGCCATGGGCAGTGACACCTTCCATTAGACGAGTTTGCTCAAAGACCCGTCCAACCTGGCCCTGAACACTGCCAGGGAGGGGGCATCCACAGCTCCTTTGGGAAACCTGTTCCAGTGCCTCACAACTGTCACAGTAAAGAATTTCTTGTATCTAACCTAAATCTGTCCTCTTTCAGTCTAAAGCCATTACCCCTTGTCCCGTCAGTCCTAATACAGGCAGTCTTTCACATGACTGCGGACCAGACCTAAATGAAGTGTGCTCAGTTTAGGACATGCAACAGGAGCCTCCTTTCCAGAAGTCCTTGGTGCTGGTATTGACAAAGTGGTTACCCTAACTTTCAATGTGCTGTACAGTAGAACAAGCAGGGCCCAAAGTGTGGGAGCTACAGCAATCCTCTGGGCAGTACTGTAGTGCAAAGGATGAGTGGAACTGAGCCTGCTCTGACTTCCCTGCTCAAGTAGCCCGTACATCTCACTGTGCTGATTTTGTGTAGTCCAGAAATTTCCAAGCTCTTTGCATGGCCAGAATGAAATCAGTCTTGGACCAGGTTCCCAACAGCTGGCTTGCAGTAGGGTGGACATCACATCAGTGCAAGGGAAGCAGCTCAGACCCACCACTGGTTAAATAATCCTCTAGTACCTGGTTGGAAACTTGAACTACCACTCTACAAATTTTGCCTGAATGCCGTACACAGTAATGGTTTGCTGGACAACGTTGGCAGGAGCTTGTAAATTGCGGGGTTTGATGAGGAGCACAAATAGCTCCGAGTGATGTGAAAGTCACTCTCCAGACTCCTCCTATTGTTAAGTTTGTTGCTTATATATATGTGGGGCAAAAAAAGGAAATACTAAGTCACACACAAGTACTTTTGATGCTGCTGTTCCTGTTTAGAAAAAGGATACATCACTGGAAATACTTGGGACGTGACTTCAGACAGGACTGGAAGGAAGCTTGAGAGGTCACTTCCTCTTCCCCACACCCATACTTGGTGTATTTTTCTTGTGTTTATTTGTAATAAGCAGCAAGAGCAGACAATCTATAAGGGAGAAGCAGGGTGCTCAGCCATCCAGGAGATGCAGGAACATACTACAGCATGCTATATATGCATACTACAGTTAATGCTAACAGAGTAAATGAAGGCTGCCATACACCTCTCCCCTGCCCCTGCTCCCCAGGGCCTGCAAGGTACACAGGTATGAAGGTGATAACCATATAAATGGCTAGAGGTAAAGCTATAGGTTAGATTTAAAGGGACTTTCCTGATAGGAGGAAGGTATATCTTGATCTCTTTTTGGAACATGTCTCTGTTCATCTCTTCCAATAATTTTCTTCTTGTCCTCATCCCCCTGAATTTCCTCCATCTCCTGCTGCTCTCACTTTTCTGAGGAGGACTTTTTTCCTTCTTGCTTTTTCCTCTCTTACTGTTACGCTAGCGGCACTGGGGCACTCTGGCATCTTTCAGTCTTGCGCCAAGCAGTAAATGTCCTACTCTGGGTTATGGGAGATGGCAATTGTGTGCTGGGGAGCCATGTAGCTGAGATCATGTCTCTCATGGTCACAAACATGAGTCTCACTGGTTGAGAGATGAACAACCTCCAGTGGTCTGAGATTGATAAAGGACCTCTAATGCCCAGGTCACTTCAAACAGCAGTTCAAAGGGCTGAAGATGTGGTTACAGTGGGTGTCTTGGAGAAGAGAGGGTGACGCTAGAGAGGTGAAGCGGAGTCCAACGTTCTTTGTGCTTGGAGGAGCACCATCATGACTGAGGAGTGCACCTGTAGGAGACAGCTGCCCATAGGAGCTGATCCCTGCATTAGCTGAACAAATAGGTTCTTCACAATTTGGGCTCCTCGGTAAGCTTTGCAGGCCAGCAGGCAAAGGCAAGCCCAGGTCCTGGGTGATTGCAGAGCACAGGATGTCATCTGTTTGCTCCTGGCTGGGCATGCTGAGCATCTGCACCTACCCACACTCCTTCCCACCTGTCTTGCCTTCTCAAGGAGGCAGTGTCTCCAGCACCTTTGGGAACAGCTGTTGCAATGGAGGTGCCAAGCCATCCTTTTCTTCTCCAAATCCTTCCTGGCAAACAGTTTTCCCAGGATGACTACATCAAGTAAATTAGTTTACCCAAGGCTTTGAGCATTAAACATACAGGCAATGTTTTTCTCCTGAATTTATAGGCGAGAGGTGCATGAGTAACTGGCTTCAGTGCCTAGCATGTACCTCCTGATGCAAGACACAGGACCTGCATGTTCTCAGCACCGGTAAGAATCACTATGGCATTAGTCACAGCTAGTGGCTACCTGCAGTCACTCTGGCTGTCTGAGCAAGAAAACTTGTGGTTTTATTTCAGCTTCCTTGATAGGAGTCTCAAAGCCAGGCATACCCATTCTGGGCAAGAGGTACATTCCCAAACCCGACTTATCTCACTTGTTGCTTGTTATTTTGGCATCTGTGTCCTCTTTGGCTTTGACTTTACGTTCCCCTTCTCTTTGGCCCTATGAGCACGTCAGCACTTGGTGCTCCCACAGCGTTACATGCTGCCTCGATGGTATCGCTGCATCCTCATCTGCCGCTTCCATCCCGCCCGCCCCAGCTCCTGCTGCCCCAGTGCTTCTGCGGCCTCACCAGCCGGTGGCTGCGACAAAACTGACGTGTCCACGTCACAAGCCCTGCACGCTCCCCTGACAGCTAAGAAACAGCTCCCAAATGCCTCGCTGTTGTTAAAGCCCATGTCTCGCAGTTTCTTCTTTTCACCTAATGCTGACTGTTTCTCTGCCTTCAGAATCTCTGTTTCTGTCTTAAAAAGACGAATTCCTTTTGCCTTGAGAGGCTTTTTTGTACAACTCTGCCACATTGATTTTCCACTCCTTCCTAAATATCAAACAGAAAATGCCTCTTCCTATCCCCAGACTTGTTTTTCTCTTCTGCTGAGGCTGATTTAACTGGTTATTGTTCTGCGCTTCCAACATTGCTCAAAAGATGTTGCAGAAAACAAAGTTGTATTGTATTGAAACAGAGAACAATTTCAGAATGGGATGAATCACCCTTTCTTCAACCCCCAGCTAAAAATAAAAAAAAAAAAAGATGATTCACTGTAGAAAGTCTATATGAGGTTTCTCAAATTCAGTTCTGGTTTATTATCTGTGAGGCAATTCTGTGCTTGTCATTCTGGCAATGTGGTATCATTTTACTTGAAAATGGCTTGGCGGTTTTATTGATTCATTCTGGGAGATGACTTTATTTTGTTGGTAAATTGTAAGGCTATTTTCGCTTATTTGGTGAAGCATTTGAAGCATATTTTATATTTCAGACTATAGAGTATTTTGGAAAATTAAAGTAAATATACAACAAAACATAACAAGAAGGATAATAAAAATACAGCACACTTGAAACCAATGAAAGGCAGTGCTTTTTTACGCAACACACAATCAAGCTGTGGGAGTTTTTGCCTACTTATCACCAAGGGCAAGACCTTTGTGAGATTCAGAATGATTAGGCACACTGATAACAGCATCTATGATTGAATTACAGAAAATGCATTAAAAAAAAACATTGAAACTGGGGAACAGCAATGCCTGCAGTGCATTGCTTAGGATGCAGAAGTAGTACCCCATGGCACGGGCTGCCAGCTCTCTTTCAGCCAGGTACTGAGGCTGGTTTTCAGTCCCCTCAAGCTGGATCCAGCCTTGCAGTTCCCTTGGCCTGGGCAAAGGCTGCGACTGCCTCTGCAGCTGCTGTAACGCACTTCCTTGGCAAGCAGGATCAGTGCCTGGATGTGGTGGGCCGTTGGCTGACTTGCAGTGTGTTGGGGCTTTGAGGGACAGCGATCCCCCTACCTACACCAAAATTCCTGGTCCCATTGGTCAAATCAGACCAAAAGTCTGGCCCAGTGTGAAGTTCGTGTTTCCACCTCTGTATGGTGAGCAGGGTGAGTATTTTGTAATCTATGTGAAAATGTACATTGTTCACAGGAGCTTTCTGTCTCCTTTTGTGTTATTACACCATCCCCAAAGAGGAAGACCGTGAAACAGCTTTGGTGGAGGTCGAGCTGCGTGCATTAGCTGTGGGAGCACTCTGGAGACCCAGCAGCTTGTTTTGGGGACTCGGGGAATTGGGTGCATTTTGGGGATTCGTTAGGGAGAGTGAGGGAAGTTCCTCAAGCTCACAACAAATTGCACTGGATTTAAATAAAAATTTCAGGTGCAGTATTGAAATACTGATTATTTTGCATTTCCCTAACAGGCTTTTTTTCAAAATTATTCCAAAAGAGACTGTGAAGTAACCAAGCGTTGCTACCCAGGCAAGAGCAAGGAGCTGAGAAGCGGCATGTGCCTCCTCCTGAGCGCCAACGTGGCGTGGTTCCTGCAGGCTCGGCCCCAAGCACGGCAGGGCAGCTCCTCGGCCAGCCGCCAGCTCCTGCAAGGTCAGTGCAGCACCGGGTGACTTCAGGAGGAAGTGTGATTAAGAGAGTGACAAAAGTGGAGACTGCCATGGAGCCCTGTCACATACGAGGTGTGATATTCATGGCAGCGCTTACACACGTGCTGTGAACTGAGAAAAAAGGGCATACAAGGTCAAATGGCCCAGCACTTTGACTCTTCCTTACTGAGGGCTGTCTGGAGAAGAAATCAAGCTGCTGCCTGGTGAAAGCTTTTTATGAATGACTTTTGATTAATACTTGCGAAGCTGGTGGGAGGGGGAAATATGAAGAGGAATCAGTGCTGAGCGTGGCCAGAAGCACTGCTGCTGACAGGGGAAACTTTCCCTGTTGGCAGAGGCGCAACGGCAGCGACGCTGTGCAAAGATCTGCATGGGCACATAAACTGTATGTGTTGGCAGTTTCCCCGGATAGACTTCATTAGGATTGCCAGTTAATCAAGCTGCCTCTTGACCTAATTTTCAGAATCTACACACCTCATTAGAGCTACTTTTGATGTACCTATCAACTAAATTTACTGAAAGGCAGCAAAAGTGGTAGACATGATTTGTTTATGATTATTTAGAAATTATTTAGAAATTATTTAATAGGAGTTAACTGATATGCTCTGTTCTGGGGAATTTGCTTTTCAGAGACATTATTCCGAGTGTACTGAGAGTAGTCATATTCATGTGGGGAAAAAAAAAAATCCCTCATCCACAACTGAATTTCAAGCTGGATATATGACAGAGAAAACAAGATACATATTTTTCATGCCTTTGGTGTGTTCTAAGTCTGTGAGATGTCACATCAGTAAACAACCATCTCTTAGGGGCAGAAATGGGAGTCTCGATCCCATTTCAGAATGTAATGCTTGGCCAAAGGCTTTTGCCAGGCTTAGGACAGTGAATTGTGAGCATTGCTTAGAGCATGGTCAGCTTGCAAAGGTCGTGAGTGACTTCCAGAGAAGGTGGGCACTGCTGGGAAGACAAAGTGTTGAATGTTGTTTGGCGCTTCATGGATGTCCTAGTTTTGCCATGAAGAGGGACAGCACAGTCAGGTGAGCGTTTGCAGTTACAGCACTTAGCTGAGACACGATGGCCGGGCGTGTGAACCCTCCTGGTTTACTTCGGTGCTGAAGGAGTGGGGCAGCTTCAGCAGTGCACCGAGGTGCTGTTTCTCAGCTGGTGAGTGCTTGCTGCTATCGTCTTCATCCTCTCTGCTCTGTGTCTGCTGTTAAAGATAGGGGACTGGATCTTTGGTTAGACCTGCAGTGACCGTTTTCATACTTAGCGTAAGATGAACTGGTAAAGCCTGGTGAGGCATAATAAGGCATTAAACATCTTGAATTATACTGCATGTGCTCCTTCGGTGCCACCTGAGGCGGTTCTCTGGCGGCGATGGCTGAGGTTGGTGTATCAGATGGGAAGCCTGGCTTGCTGAGAAAGGCTGTGTCAAAGCCAAGATTACTGTCCTGGAACAAACACCTCCGGCTTCCCAGGAAAGACACAATTTCTGTCTGGGTAGTTGCTGTTACTGAATCTGAGCATCAGCTATGACTGTTCTCCAAATATTGTAGACGCATTTTCAAACTTCAGTTTCCCAAGTAATTTTGTATGCCTGTCTGCTGTGCCAGTACCTGCTGGTGGTCTAAGCCCAATGTGTTTGTGCTGCCGGTGGGGTGGTTTTTTCAGAGCACTGTTAGATGACAGCATGCCTACTCAGCTGAGGAGGGCAACAGAGCCCAGGAAAAGGGTGCTAAGATGAGCTCAGACAGCAAATTTTAGATGTATTTGCTACACTGTAGGGCAGAAAAAGTGGTGTATAATTTTTGTCACACAAGAGAGAACTGGTGTGCTTTGCTCTGGGGAATTTGCTGTCAGATTGGAGATGCGGGCGGTTCAAAACTGGCAAGAGCAGCAATAATTATTCAGCCTGGAAAGAACTAGGGGGAGATCCGCTAGAGGCTTGCACCCAGCTTCAGTCAGGCTGACAACATACAGCTTCCCTTTACCAACCTGGATTCACTTACACCCATAGGTCATCACAGCTACAGCAACAGGAGTACTTCAGTTTCTACCAGGGTGCTAGCAGTTCCTGCCATGTGCACATCAGTGCCGCTTTCCTCGGCAACAGGAAACCTGGGAATATCCACAAACTGTTAGCAAACAACTCTCTGTCTACAAGTCAAAAATTGCACCTTCAGAAACCCCGCTGGGGTTTGTGGTCACAGAGGCTTGCACCTGGGCTCATGCTACTGTCAGTTTGTTCACTGTCGGTGTTTTCGGAACGCAGACATCAGTGTGCAAACTTGTGCTGCTTTGTGGCAAAAGGGAACATGGGGACATTCACACATCATTTTTGTGGGTGCCCAGGCAGTGCTTTTGCTTAGAAATGTACCCCTTTAACATGAAATGATGATGAATAAGATACAAACAAAACTGAACACTGTAACTACCATCAAGAATATTAAACACACAAACAGTGATAAGACAGTGTTTTAAAAAGAACTGTTATGAACAAGGCAGCATAATAAGGGATTTAAAGATACCTTGTTTTAATGAAGTGAAATATATATAAAAACGTAGGCTGATCTTCTGTCACTTCTACTGTCTTGCCTTACATTTTGCAATCCCATACATGAATAGCAGTATATTTTTATTCTAACACTAATTTGCTCACAGATTTGAATTTCTGAGGAAAAAATTTGCTGCTTAATATACGGACAGGTGTTTTGTAGATTTGGCCTGAATTATGGGCAAAGACAAACTTGTCTACCAAAGCAGTGTTCAACCACCTGAGAGTTTTTCAGTGGCAGGTAATTCTCAGATTCTGAAAAAGTTGACAGACATCAAAGGTTCTCATTCAAGACTGCTTTTAAAATATTGTCTATCTACTGCAAATGTTTTCTTCCTGAAGACTTTGTCAGTAGTGTTTGCTTAGGTATTATTTCTGCAGCTGGAACTGGCATAAGAGGGGTTTTTACTTGGTTGCCATCACAGAAGGTGAAGTTTCACTAAGCAGACTAGGACTCAGATATTCCATGCAGTTCTCCATTGAATTACATAAAGCTACTTAACGTCAATGAATGTGAAGTTAATTTAAATTTACATTTCTGTGAACTTAGGGCCTAGGTAACCTAAAATAAAGAATTTTACAGTGGTTATCAAGTAAAAGGAATAGCAGCATTTACCGTACAGTTTGGAAAGATTCCTTATTCTGTAGCATAACAAAATGAATCCCTTTCCTTTGCACACATAATCAGGCTTAGGGTTGAAACTTTGATTTCAGACTAATTACTTCTAAATACTTACACTAAAAACTTTGGAGTACTTAAATTTGTAACTTGATCTTTGTAGTTTACCATGCTGCTGCTGTTCATATTATGTGGAGTTTTGCTTTAGTATCTGTTCTTATAGATCTGCCCATTGCTTCAAATCATGCCTAAGTCACTGGCTGTAGCAATGATGAAAATTGATGCAATTAGTTTTGGTAATCAGTGTTTAAGTGGTTTAATAAAGTATCAGAAAACATTTGCATGTGTTTTGCATACACAGTAATAAAAATGAGAGGGATAGCAGGTCTGCCAGACCAATGCCAACGATGTTATATGCCCTAAGGAATGACCCAAACAATGGAATAGGTTCATAAATACAGAAAAAAACTGTTGAAGAAAATATCTTTATCCACATACTCATGGAGTAACTTTATAACATGGCCAATCTTACCAAGTTTCACAATGAATAGTAAGTGGGAACTGAAAAAAACAAACTGTTGCCCAAACATTGTTACCGTAAATGTAAAGGAAAAGAAACACTGTAGGTGGGGATAGTAGTTCTGAGCCATTCCTTTGGTGTCTTATATGTAACTGTCCCAAAAAACCCCAACAGGATTTCACCGTCAGGAATCTCCCGTTCTGCAGACTGTCTGTCTGTTCTTGCCTTGTTGGCCACAACCCCTGAACACGTCTGATGACAAAAAAAAAAAGAATATCATTTGACGTGTTTCACATTTCCATTTCTGTTCAGTGATCTTTTTTCCCTCTGTCTGCGGTTGTTTAACTTTGATCCAGTCAGGTGAGAACAGAGAAAAGCGGAAACAAAGTCTATGTTACTTTCCCCCTGCATGTCGAGACACAGCATGGCTACCATCTCAGCATGGTCAGAGATGGACTCAGTGGCCTGCAAGCTAAAGTGTTGTTTAAAAAACACCCAATATTTTGATTATGGCTCAGTGATATTGGTTTTTTCAGCCAAAAGCAATTATTTTACGGACTGGCTGTTGAAAATAGCGTCTGTTCAATTTTCCTCCGGGTATGGCTTTTGAACCACAGAGGAGATTATAGGAAAGCACCATTCAGGTGCCAAGCTCCAGAAGCTACGGTGCAGCCAACAATCAGCAACAATCAGAAAACAACAGCCCTACATTTTGCAAAATCTTCCTTCGCGTGCAGTACATTGTGCACGTTTAGGCCTTCTTATTTGCAAGGTGTTCAGCTGCAAAAAAAATTCAATTGAGCAGGAAGTAGAGAAGCAGAGAAGCATGCTTTGGAATGAAAGCCAGGCTGAAGTTTCCAGCCTGCAAGCTGGCTGCATTGCACTGGCAGCTATGAATTAGGTGACTCAGTCCTGTGCGGTCACAGTCAGTCAGAAAATAGCAATGTTTGTGATACACAGGGTGGTGTGGCCAGTCCCATCCTATTCAGCAAATAAGTGTTTAAATAGACCAGTGCACTTTTCCTTTCCCTGGTGCAACACCCAGACCAGCCTGCTTAACTTCTCGATATCCAAGTACGATGGTGATATCTGGGCCAGTGCTTTCAAAAGCAAGTCTTGGAAAATGCATGTGAAAATTGGCCCCTCCATTTAGATACCTAAATAAAATGCCTGCCTTCAGAAACACAGTTCTGAAAACCCCGGACTTTATCATTAGTGACGTTTTCTTGAGATCTGTTATCTGTGCGGTTCCACAAGTGACCTAGAATAAGAAGAGCAGAATTCTTGTTCTTAGAAATGGAAAAATTTGCCCTTCAGGGAGTACTCCACCACGCAGAAATATTCTAGGCACTTACAGGGTGGCTGTTTGCCTTCGCTTCAACTATCATTTCATAGGACGCTCTGTCTAAGCAGTAGTGCAATTGCCCAGAGGCAATCGACAGGCTGCAAAAGCAGCTGGAGATGATTCAGGATGGTTTTGTTTGCAGTGTTACTTTCCCGGGGTGAGCAGGACTGGGGAGGATAAATATATTGCAGCGCAAGTCTGCAGCAGGGCAGCAGAGCCGCAGGGCTGGGGGAATTCGTGGCACACCACAGCATTTGTAGCGACTGCTGCAGGCCACAGCCACAGCGCGGATTGAGGTTGCCCTCGGATTTTTCAGTGATTTCTTTTAGCCAAAGAGTCATCTGTCTGGCTTGATTTTAGCTTTCCTTCAGAAGAGTTAAAGCAGATCTCCTCATGTTAGCTGCAGCAGGGTGCAAAGGCTTGGGACAGGGTTCATGCTTAATGTCTAGGAGTGGCATACAGGTCCCGGGTGCTTAGCACAGTCAGGGAGGGGACTTGTGTGGGCAGCTAAGGACGTCAGACGGGTTTTGGCTGCGCATTTCTACTGTTTCGTGTTGCACAGAGTCTGGTTGCATATTTATATCAGTTGGGAGTCATGAGGCATGAAAATACCATACAGCCATTTGCTTTTATCATTGTTATTACAAATACGCCACCCCAAAGACCCTAAATCTGGGTGCCAGTTTATAGGAAAACTAGACCCTGCCTAATCTCAGCTAGGATATTTCGAGTTAGTCCACTCCAATTAAGAATACTTTTTTTTTCAGAGGTAAACCAAGGCAAGCCAAGAACAGAAGGTATAGCTCTTACCAGAAGGAGTAGTATCTTTGAAATTACTGGTGGTGGAGGGGTATTACAGGACTTGGTCTGTATGTTAAAGAGTTGGTCAAAGTTGACTAAGGAAGGGGTCGTTAATCTGGATTTGTATCTTTAGGTACAACCTTGCATTTTCCCAAACAGAATCCTTTTCTGATTGAATAATGAATGGTAAAATGTTTTGCTGAAAGGGCATGTGAGAGGCACAGCACTGCCTAATACTTAATCTGGACAAAGCTACATTAGGAAAAGAAGGACTTACAGGAGACTACGAACTATTTTTCCTGAATTGCCATGCTAGGAAAAATCTGCCTATACATCCTAGAAGTTCAATATTTAGAAGAAGTAATCACCAGCACAAGGTCTTCTTTCTCTGTTTTGGCAGCCTACAAGAAAGAATAAAAATGGCTAAACTATATGGGGACCCATCACTCTTAATCCAGAATACACCTGTCTGCACATGTTGTTATTCAGAAAGATCTGCTCTTCAGCAGATCCAGATTCTACCCTTAGAAATGCATAGCAGGAACATCAGCTTAAGCAAGAGCTAGAGTCTTCCCAAAACTAAGCAGACACTATTCTGTAGTCTTACCTTTTTAGTGTGCATTGTCCCTCCGAATTACTCATCCATAAAAATGCAAATGTCAGTACTGATATGAAAGCTGTGCAAGGGAAAAAATAATGATTAAACCATTCGCCTCTGTCCATGGCTTGAAGACAAAAGTCCATATCTGCAGTTCTGCATTTCTTTGGTATAGGAAGCAAACAGGTCTGCAAAGAGGCTTCTTAAAATAAAAAATTTTCAGCCTAACCGCTGGTTCCGCCTGTGTATTAGTGCATCTGTTGGCTTGTGGGGGCTTCTCTTACTCAGAATTGAACTGAGACTGACAGTAACATTTGTTTACTACATATCTGATCAACCGTATATAACCTTTGCCAAAGCAGCTAAATTAGAAGGAAAAGAACAATGCATTCATTAGGATAGGAAAATAATTTTTAAGGATTATTTAAAATTAAAAACATACACAGGTCATAAGCACATGTGACTGGAATGAGGTTTTGCAGAAACCAGAAAACACTTGCTTTTTCAAGGCAAAGATTGCTAAAAGGGATGCATAATATGACATTGAAAAAGATGATACAAAAAGAAAATAAAGAATATCAGTACAGCAGGATATAAACTCAGAAGTCTCCTGTTACAGATCAGATACTTTACTGCTTAAATTGACTGTGCTTGATTCCTCCAAATTCAAATTTGCAATGTTGGGCTTCAAATTTCCCAAAATTTGCATGAAATGGAAGATGTGCAGCCCAGTGCTTGTATCGTATCAAATGAAAAGCAGTTAATAGTCAAAGAACTGCTGAGAAAACCTGGCATTATCCCCAGGGAATATTTTTCCTAAAAGCCTTATGCCTGCTTTGGGATAAATTATTCTAAACCAAAAAGTAAGGGATTTGCTTTTGGGAGGAAGAAGAAGGGTGGGGGTTTTTTGGGTGTGTTGCTCTGGAGTGTGGACTGCAGCCAGCACAGGCTGAAATGCCCACTGTTAACTTCTGCCCTGCACTTTGCAGCTCACACTGGTGGAAGTTTTTGTCTGAGGCAGCAGGGTGATTATCGTGATTATTAAACTTCACTTCCAATAATTGATCCATTTCTGAGAATAAGAAAATATACATATGTATCTATATTTTAATCATTACAGCTCTTACACTGAGAGCCTCTAATAGTTCCAACCTCTGGAACAAGGTTGTCATGTTTGTCTGCAGGAGAGGGAAGGTGTCACCCATCCTAGTGTCACAAACCCACCTTCCTCAAACACAGCCAGGTAACAAACCCTGAGCGTCTTGCTGGTGAGGTCTTTCTAGAGGTTGACAGGAAAACTGCCCAGAGCACCTTCCCCCGAGGAGGCTGTGGATGAAGGTAGCACGGGCAACCGGCACTTCCTGATCAGGAGGAGACAGTTGTGGCTTCGCAATTGAAATTAAGACTTTCTCCTAATATCCCCATAATAACCTTTTCCTGAATTTCCTGAACAGAGAAAGTGGTGGTGTTAGAAGAACACAGATCCTGAGAGGGAGAAGGCTGGAGGGCAGACATGCTGGGTTAGGCAAGGGGGACCTGAACAGGCAAGGGAGCTGGCAGGACTCTGGGGTGGGACCAGAAGAGGACAGGAGGCACCTGTGCTGTGTGCTGCGGGGCAGGGGTGGCAGAGCAAGGCAGAGCCGGTGCATCCCTCCCCTGGGCAGGTCCACACAGAGGGCGAAAACCTTTGTGCTTTCAAGTCAGGCACCAGCTCAAGGGACAGAGGCCAGCGCTGGGGCTGTCCATATCCCAGCTCCTCTGGTCACAAAGAGCCTAATTTCTGAATGGGGGATGCAGGCTTCCCTTTTGTCTTAAATGTTAGAAATCAAATAAACAAATCAACTTTTACCTTGGCCCAAAAGAAATGCTGGTAAAAGCTTGTTCAGAGTTCAAAATCCTGTGTTCAAATTTAAGACATTCCCTGACAGCTTTACAACTCCTTTCTGAACGATGCTGGTGTGTTTATGTCCTTTATGTGTTTATGTTTTTTAAGGCTGTGGCTATGGCTCACACTGTGAGAAAAGCCTTTACAAGTCCCCAAAAGTTTGAAAATCATGAGTCAGACTCCATGAAAAGAGTGGGGATAGGGATTTTTTTTTTCTGTGTAGCACTCACTTGATAGCTTTTATAACTCTGTGTGTGTAAGACAGTACAGTGTTAGTTTTTTGGACTCTGGGTAGAGAGTATCTGTGGGTTTGATGGTGTGGGGCTTTCAGCTGCTCCCTAGATTACCAAACCTGAAGTCTGGCTGTGTCCTCTCACTCCACTCCCACCTGTTCTCATCATCCCAGCAATTAACCCTGACCCTGATTTGATCATCCTCCACTGACCTCCTCTAACCAGGCATTTATAGAAGCCATTTTGCTTGCATAGGTTCGTAGCCTTCCCCTCACAGTCTGCATGCAATGCCTAGCAAGCTGCAAAGACTGAGGTTTTTGCAATATAGAGCCAGAATTTGTGTTTTCTAGGTGCCCAACTCGGAATGCCTGGGGCCTTGATGAGAAGGTGAGCACTAGCAGCTATCAGAAAGCTGTGCCTTGTGCTAGGTATTGGCACTAAATACTCAGAGAGATTAGGCTCTCAGTATGCAAAGCTCACTGATTTTCTTGATTGTATTACCGGTACTTCTCTCTGGACTTCTTGTTATGAGTGAAATAGGGAGCATTGCAATGTTGCTTTTCAGCTGTTTGAAAGTAAACATGTTCATGTTTGTAAGGAATGGGGGGATCTGGATGAGTGCACCACATAAAAGAATGTGGATTTTTTTTGCAACAACTTATGCTGGATTTACCTGGTGTACAAAATAATGCTTAAAATGAGAAAGATCAATGAAGTGAGTAATTTTTCTGTCAGTAGCAAGAATCCTGTGGAAAAGTCTGCAAGGTTGCGTATTTAAAAACTAATAATGGAACTCGGCAACAGACTGAATTAAGGTTGAGCAAGTGAATGTAACTATTGCTTTTCTTAACTATGAAAGTTTGGCTTTGCAAGTGTACTGCTCTTTCCTGGCAATTTTCTGTGCCTCCAGAGAGCTGTTGACTCTGTTGAAGACAGGAGTCTTAATTAGTCATGCCAGTCTCGAATTCAGAGAGATTTGCTTGAGATTCCAGTTTTATTCCAAAAGTGAAATGATATTCTCTTATGTAAAACCTATAATATTAAATCATACCATAATGAGATCTGTCAAAGTGGGAAGTATATTATTGAAATTCTATGCTTTTTCACCCCTGCTCTTTACAGGGCCAGTTCCAAAAATCCCAAGAACAACTCCCAGTTCTCCCCCATTTTTAATTATGTTGTTCAACTTCTGCCATTCCTGTCAAAGAGTCTTAGAGATTTCATTTTTGGGTCCTTTGAACTGGCTGAAGTAGAACTTGAGACGTTCTGCTGACCTCAGAGTCCTCCTAGATCTGGGAACTCTGAAACAAGAATTGTGCTCTTTGAAGGTAGGAAAAAATTGTATATTTACGGCTTTCATCCATTGCAAAACCAAAACCTCCAGATCCATCACGCAGTGTTGCTCTAGAAATGCCTTTGTAAGGAACCAGGCGGACTCTGCTAATGCTGAAGCTGTGCTGCTCTGTATCTGGATTTTTCTGAATAAGCAGTCTGATGTGGAAGGACTGATCTCTTTCACAGCAGTGCCACAAGCAGAGTTGCGGTGTATGCCTGCACAGTCTTCTTAAAAACTTTCTTCAGCATTAGTCTCACACTACTAACCTCTGTTTTCCTCCATCTTCCCATGGTTTGGTACCAGAACAAATCTTGGTTTTAAGAGACAGAGATGAAGAGGAGGTGCTTGAAACAGTTTCACAGGGTTTCTATGTACAAAAGCATTTCTGAACCACTTACAAGCCTTTGATTAAAGTAGATCAATATCTGCCAAAAATAATCCCTCAGACACATTTCCACAGCCACATAAAACAAGCAGCCACCTGTGACCGAATTCTGTAAGTGGTGCAAGCTGCGCAGAACCAACAGGATCCTGGTTTCCCTCATCTGTTGCATTCTCAGTTATGCCATGGATGTTGCATTTACAGCAAGTGCTATGATGCAATCTAAATAAATCAGCCATTCGTAAACAGTTCTACAAATCATTGTTATATCAACAAATGTTTGTTAAAAAAAATTATAATTATTGATAATAATTAAAATAATTATTGATAATAATTTAAAAAAACTAATAGAGGAAGGGCATAGAGTCATCAGATAGTGTGATATGCCTCGTTTTAGCACCATGATTTTCATATTGTAATTTACATACCTCATCTGGTCTTCTGAAGAAGAAATTATCAAGGGCTTCCATCTTTTGATCGTTAATAGTAAGAGACTGACTTAAATTAGAAAGGAAGTAAAGAGCATTGATGGAAAATCATCACTGAAAACCACATTGTCCTGTATGCCTGTAGACTTTACTTGGTATCCGATGAGCTGCTGAGTCACCAGCGTGAGACCCTGGGCTGCAAAAGGACTGAGGCTGTGTGCCAGTGTTTAAAAGGTCAGATGGAAAGCTTGACAACTGATAAATTTACCACACAAATGTCCGTTGGTGATCTGAGCCAACAGATCAGAGGACTGTGTGTAGTTTTGTGCTCATTCTTTAACAATACTCAAACCAAAAGCGCGCTCCTTGTCCCTTTCCTTTACTATGTGAAGATAAACCTTTTATTGCATGTGAGTGAAGCTGTCAGCTTGTTATAAATGAATAAAGAAGAAAGTGTGTGTGTCATTGGAGGTGCTCAAGAAATGAGTTGAATAGTACCATGCCTCTGCTTGCTGCCGGATCAAAAGCCAATCCCTGAAGCTGTATGGCTGCTGTTAGTTTCAGAAAAACATGCTATTTCCCTGTGCTCTGGCTTGTGCATATCCAAATTTTAACATAAATTGTCATATCTCTGAAGCTATGGAGGATGTAGTATTCGTTAGCTCCCATTTGGTGTTTCGATCTTCTGACCAGAAAGCTTGTCACTCCACTGAAGAGTAAGAAATGACAGCGTGTGGCTATCGTAGCCAACCATCACTAGTCATTGTAAACCCAAGGACTGAGTGACTGACGTGAACTGTTTGTAATCCATTCCCAGGAAAATGGCCTCTGGAGGGGAAAAACTGGTGATGAATGTTGTTTGCAAAAACCGGTATTGGTTTGTGAATGATTCACAGATCCCTGGGCTGAGGTGTGCAGATAAAGCATTGGCAATTAGTAATTTTGGAGTTCAGATAGATCAACCCTCTGCTCTTACCCTGGAGACCTCCTAAATGAGTAACACCCAAATGAGCTCCGCTGAGCCCTCTTTTCACCTGGCTCATGGCAATGTCTGTGCTTGCTAGCAGGAAAGCAGTTGTCCTCCTTCGGGCTGGCAAAAGGAGGTCTCTGTTTGGGGGCCCTTGGCTTCCAGACAGGGAATGAGCCCTTTTCAGGTATGTAAGTTGTCCAAGAGAAGCAGGGCGGAGGTAGGACCAGCTGGAGAAACGTGGGAATTATGTAAAATCATTTTAGGAGAAGCTACAAGGAAGGATTTCAATCCTTGGTCCTTGCCCTGAGAGAGGTCTGGGAGCTTCCCATGGGACTGGCTAGGGAGGCATTGCTGGAGGAGATTGTCTTAACACAAAGCGGGGAGGAAGGGGGAAGATGCCAGTCATCTGTTCAAGTGTCTAGTATCTGCCACAGCCGCATAAAACAAGCAGCCACCTGTGACCAAATCGTGCAACACATCGTATGTTTAAAGATGGTTTATACCTTTGTGCCAAACAAGGTTTGGGTGGTGGAAGGGGTTTGGATTCAGAACTTACTCAAGTGACCATGGCAGTTTCCCTCCTTTCACTCTAAGCCTTGGTGAAGCTTCCTCCATCGCTCTCTGGTGTCTGTGCTTGTTTGTGAAATGATTCTGTATTGTGTTGTTCTTCAGCTCAAGGTAAAAAATCAATCCAAATCTCCTTTAGAATTCAGTTTTTAAAAATTATTTAAAAGGATTTAAAAAGGAAATATGCAAAAATGTCAGAGATATTTACCATTAGGAATTAGGCTGAGGGTAAGCAGAACTTGTGCTTCTAAATCCTGTAGACGTTTTGTAACTGCTCCTTCCCAGTGGCCATGAGTGTGACCTTGCCCTTTGGGCACTTTTGAATGAGGGGCACATGTGGAAGTACGTCTTGAGGTGAATACTGCATTGTAAGAGTATGGATGCTGAAGAACAAGCATATCCGCTCTTATTAAAAACAGCTGGTGGAGAAGGGGAAGGATAGATAGGAATGGTAAGCAGGAGCCTGGTGTGCTTGTAGTGGTAAAAGTGATGTCCTACTGACACACAGGTATACAGATGACCTGGTACTTTGAAAGTCTTGCTTCTGGCAGCTACTGCCTGTGTTTTCTCATAGTTCAAACAAACATACAGATGAAGGTTATATATACATATAATTCCCCTCTTCCTGAAGAGGAAGTGTATAATGAAGGGGGGAACTGAAAAACACAGATGATTTTGGCATCGGTTCAGATTAGCTGCATTACCTGCCTTAGATTGTAGTCCCCCAGGGCCATGCAGGCATCCATCAATGGGCCGAGGCCAACCGTATGAGGCTCAACAAGGTCAAATGCCGGGTCCTGCACTTGGGTCACAACCACCCCACGCAACGCTACAGGCTTGGGGAGGAGTGGCTGGAAAGCTGCCCAGCGGAAAAGGACCTTGGGGTGTT
>Ga0065711_1001653_pt1 | contig 40948 bp, 22 predicted proteins | sample Hoacrofraction12_FD_59098 | JGI IMG/M metagenome (GOLD analysis project Ga0065711, IMG submission 59098) | Hoatzin crop microbial communities from Cojedes, Venezuela - Epithelial fraction 12 v2 (version 2) | ecosystem: Host-associated > Birds > Digestive system > Esophagus > Crop | place... | reverse complement strand
TCTTTTCAGTGGTGTCCAGTGACAGGACAAGGGGCAATGGGCACAAACTGAAGCACAGGAAGTTCCGTCTGAACATGAGGAAGAACTTCTTCCCTCTGAGGGTGACGGAGCACTGGAACAGGCTGCCCATGGAGGTTGTGGATTCTCCTTCTCTGGAGATATTCAAGACCCACCTGGACAAGGTCCTCTACAACCTACTGTAGGTGACCATGCTTGGGCAGGAAGGTTGGACTAGATGACCCACAGAGGTCCCTTCCAACCCCTACCATTCTGTGATTCTGTGCCTAATTCTGTGATCTTCTCAGTTGTTAGAAGGGTATTGCCTGTCCTTACAAACTTTGAATCACTAAGCAAAAAGCATTCTGAAACAATTGTAGTCCTACGTAAATGTGGCATAATAAACTCAAAATTCTGATGCTTTGAAAAGCAATGACATTAACCGATAAAGAAAAGTGTAGCTATTCTCTGCTAGGAGCTCTGTTGTGCTAATTGCATTCTCATACCTAAGTATGAGAATGTCAAATTAAAAGCATAGTGAGGTTCAGGATATTTCTCCTTAAGCAGTGTTTGGAGAGCAAGGCTTGTTTGACACCCTGTGCTTAACAAGGCTTTTAAGAAAATATTTATTACTTTATTAAATCACCTGATAAAGCCTGAAAAAAAGGGAGTGGCTTTTAAGACACAAGAGTTCTTCAAAAGGATTGTTTTAAGTGAATCATTCCAGATCTGGCTGTGAGCTGAACACCACATTTTTCCATCACAGTAAATTCTTTCCTTCTAAACTTCCAGTAGGTTAAGTGAGTCTGGGGTATCTTCTGAATTTTTTAAGCAATTCCATCATCTTTTCAGAAACGCATTTGCTAGGGAAGTCTTCTGTATTATATGAACATGAATCTGCAGAGGAAATAGAATGACTCTGGTACCATTGCTATTAATCTCCCTTAATAAAATTAGAAAGCAGGCAAAAATGGTGTTGAACAACAACTTGGGAAAGATGTAAAATGTCTACAGTCGTTTTTAATACCTCCTAATTGGAAATAAATAATTGCTATATTTATGTACAGTTATTCTATTCTGTGCTAAATTTAAAAACATTTAACCTATTTGACTATAATTTTAACATAACATTCTTGAAATATGAAAATCTTCTAGATAATGATCATTAGTATCTCTGTCTTGGATTATTCTTCGTTGATACCTGTGAATGTACGTAGATCACTGACATACAGGTTTTCATTCCCATGTGTTATGAAGCTAAACTGATAAAAGCATATGCAAAGGAGAAGTATGTCTATGTGTTAAGAAAGAGGGGGTTTGCACCATTTTATTACATCAGAATCACTAGGCAATAGAAGTTTTGTTGTGTAGAGAAAGCATAAGATAAATAGAGGTTCAAGGCACACTGACTTAAAGTGGATAACTTTTTTTTTCTTCATTGATAAGAACAAAGTGAAAAAAAAATATGGTTATAAACTACTGACAAGAACTGAGTGTAAAAAAAGTGTCATTTGCATTTCCCTCTGTTTTTCATTCTACAATAATCATAAAAGATTAAAAGATGGGAAAACCTTATATCAGCTGGTCTGTGCATAGGATAGATCTGTTTCAATAGTCTCTTGTGAATAATGAAGTATAAGCTATTATATCTGAAATTGCGTGACTACATCATTAAATTCTATAAAGGAGTAGCCTTATAGTGACAAGGAAAGGCTATACACTAGCATTTTCCCTTTGCGACATGAACAGACCAATTGCCTGTGCACACTCTGATAAATCTGCACTTGTGAAAAAGACTGCTGCTTTCTGAAGTGGTGGTTTCACTGTTCATAAGGGGCCGAGTAAGCCAAGTGCTACTCTTCTGTAATCTTCAGTGAAGATTTCCCTTTCTTCTTTATCTTCTTCCATCTTTCTTGATCGCTGGAACTGTTTGGAAAGAGATCTGCCATTGGCAGAGCATTGATGTTGCTCTTCTCTGACACTGTCTTTTGCAACAACACCTGAGACCCAGCCCTGGAGAAGGCTTCATGCTATATTATTTTCATGCAGTGGTAGCCTCTTCTTGACTGGCATCTTCTCTCTGGATGAATACTAGACCATTGTCTGCTAAGAAAAACAGTAGGACTCTGTAAAAACTAAAGGATAAAGCAAACACATTAGGCATAATGCTTTCAATAATGTAAACTTGTTTTTGCTAGTACAGACTTACTTAAATATTCACCAAAAAATATCTTAAGCTGTTTTGAATTTTTTTTGTTATGAAATATATGCTAGAAGATTAAAGCATGTACAGAACATTGCTCCCTCTCATTCATGTCAAAATGAAATTGATAATTGCCAGTTTTTAACCAGCTCAAAAGATGCTTTCACAGCTTTCCCTTTGCAGGAGATTACTTACTGTTGCCTTTGATGTTGACATTATTTAATAGAGATCTTTTTTTCTTGATGAATTGTTTCAACTTGCTTATGCTGTCTTCAATTTAATGAAGCTTTTGAGAAGGAAACTGTAAACAAATGAGGTAGGATGGCTTAGGAAGAATGTGAATTGTATTCTTTAGTAAGAATTGTTTATGATGATGGTTTCATAATATATAAAACATATGGACCACCAGAAATCTAAATGTCAGATTGTAGATCTTTGATTCATTATTTCATGTAGTTTACATTTTATTCACATTTCTTTCCCCCCCCCTTCCTTTTTAATATTTTATTATTTTTAGCAATAGTATGGATCTGAACAAGATATATTGCTGTTACAGGACAGTACTATTCATTGTACACATCAAAACTGGTGAAAGCAAGCTACCAAAAGTCGTGATTTTACAGCTTACTAGGAATCTGAGAGCATTACAATTGAAAGAGACAATAAAATTTATTTAGTTTTTCTTGTGATCTCCTTTTGAAAATGTATTAGGAGGTCCATCCACAATACTTTTTTCCTGAGTCTGTTTTTCTGTTTGTAGTGCTTATTTACAATTGCATAATATCTGTAAAAGCTGGTTTCTCACCTAAGAGTCATTCAGAATCACTGGATTTTATTGCGAGATAACCAGAATCAAATCAGTTATCAACATTCTGTCTTAGCTACCAAAACAATAAATCCACAGTTTTCTGCTTTTTAATTATGAATGCACGAGTGTGCAAAAATAAACACAGACTGTGTAACTCTAAAGTGACTACTTACCACAATCTTCATTTAACCTTCATGTTTTGCATTCTGAGTAGAGAAAAGCAATACACAACCAGTGCAAACTACAGTCATGTTGTATGATGTGTATTTTAATAATGCTGACATAAAACACTGGGATTCAGAAGACTGAATTTGCACCACATCCCTTTGCCTCCAAGAGCTTGATATTTCCTGAGTTTACCTGAATTTTAGCATTCTTGGAAAATTAAAATACGTTTCTTAGTTTGCTCCACACCTGTAGACGTTCTGCTAATTACCTACACAAATTCAGATCAGGTGTTGACTAGCACAAATTAATTTGCTGCCCCACAAAAAAAAAATTGCTGGTGTGGAATTGTCATCAGGGAAAATAGGAAAGCAAAAAAAAAATTGAGTAATCTTTGATCCTGCTTTCAGCAAACCTCTGCTGTACAAGTGAATGGGAGATCAAACATGAAAAGATTTGTGTGCTGTACTGTGCTGTATAGGAATCCAATATTCCAAGAATCATATGTAAGTGAAAATAGGAAATCTGCCAAGAACATTGTCATTAAGTAGAAATTATAACTGAGAGATGCAAAAATGTGGATTGCACCTCTTCCTGGACTGCCAGACTTCAGCTGAAGATGGTATTGAGCTGTTGTCAGTCAAAATTCCATCTATCCAGAGCATTAGACTTGTGAGACACATGGTATATAAGTAGAGCATTGCTAGTATTACCTAGTATTGTATTTTTCTGTGTGTAGGTTTATGAAATTTGCTCTTCCTGAGTATTTCATAACTGTTTTCATTATTTGGTCTCTTTAGAGCTTTGTTTTGACTTTTTATTATGAAATTATTTAGTTTTATGAGATTTCTGTAAACAAACCAGTTATGATGGGCATTATTTGTTTTCCTGTGTTATTTTTCATCAGAATTAATTCTTTCCTCATTTTTAACGAACCTTTTTCTGGAAAATGAACGATTGTTGGTTTAAGATGTATATCTTCATATATGTGACTTCATGTGGTTTAACGTGGTCTGTATACATTGTATTATGGTATAACTCGTTAGGGTTACGGTAGGCCTGTTTGTTTTTTTTTTTTTTTTATGATGCTAATTTAAATAATTCATACCTGTGAATGTAGGTAGATCACTGACATACAGGTTTTCATTCCCATGTGTTATGAAGCTGAACTGGTAAAAGCATATGTACAGGAGAAGTATGTCTATGTGTTAAGAAAGAGGGGGTTTGCACCGTTTTATTACATCAGAATCACTAGGCAATAGAAGTTTTGTTGTGTAGAGAAAGCATTAGATAAATAGAGGTTCAAGGCACACTGTGTCTTGAAGTGGATAGCTGATAAATGAAAGAGGAGTAGCTGAAATCAGTAGAAAGATATTTTAGCTAAAACCGTGGAGAAAATTAAACTGTAAGGCCGATTTTTTTTAATTTTTTTTTTTAGTTGTGCTTTTGTATTGTTTGGGATAAAGAGGCCTTGTTGTTTGGAGTTTAATAGCTGGCAAATGAGTTGTGATTTTATTCCTTAACATGGTTTACTTGCTCACAAAGTAAAGTCCTTCTGTGTGTTTTGGAATGACACCTGTGACTGCAGCTTTTTACAGTATCCTGTGTGCATTTGTATGTTGTCTGTGTGTTCATGTATGTCAGTTAGTTGCCAGCTGAGTTGGGGGAAAGCAATTTCTATGTAAAGGACCAAAGGCTAAAAATACATTTCAGGTGGTACCCTCCCAAGGACTGCTTCCACTCCTTCTCCTGCTCTCAGTTATGTCCCTCTCCTTCAATAAAAGTTACACTTTCTTTAAAACCATTCTACACTTTTGAAAGAAATCTAAATATTGAAGCATCTGGATGTGAACTATTTAGGGACAATAAATTTAGTGACATCTAGTCAGCTCCCTTCTGCCGTGTGTAATCCTTCATCATTGCCATTCTACGCTACTTATGCTACCCACCCAGCCTTAATTTTGTTCCTTTCATTTGTTCCATACTGCAAATACTCTTTTTGATGTCTCCTGTGACTTTGTATTGTGCATTAAATGTATGTTGAAGGGCTTTAAAAGAAGTATTTTCCTGTGGCATTTCAAGTTACAAGTTGGTGAGAGTTTGGGGTTTTTTTCCACAATGCACTGTGGTGTTGGAACAGAAGGATATTTTTAAGTGTAAAACCAGAATGCCTAGTCTCTTTGATATTATGAAATGCATTGATAAGATGCTACAGCAGATTTCTTAACAGTAGCAAAATTATTTTTAACTCAAAGCAGAACTTTTGAGTCCCTTGTCCTTTCTCTAGGTGTCTATCTATCTTGTTCTTCCAGGCTATTGCTCTTCAGTGTTGTTTTTCCAATATTATCTCTTTAATCTCTGTTTTCCCTCCTGCGATAACTAGGTCCCTTCTCTCTGACTGCCTACTAGGCAGCAACATAGCCTAGATCAGCGTTAGGTCAGTTAATAATAATAATTGTGAGCATTCTGCATACTCAAGAAAACAGGCCTGCACAAGTGACTGACTGATTGTGAGGTATCAAGAGAATGGAAAGCTAGCTTTCAGCTGTAACTGTAGAGTAGCTTTTGTTCTTGTGTAATAGCCTAGGTAACGTCAATTCAGAAAAACCAGCTACACCAGGATTGCGAAATCTACATATGCTGTATTTGAAGAGTCTCATGTGGTAGTAGGAGAGTAGCATTTGTAGAAGGCCTGGCTGTCTGTCAAGAAATATAAACCAGACTATTACATGCTTAGTTCTCATTCCTGCAGCCTGTGCTGACTAAATGTGATCTCCACTGCTCTGAGCCAGCATGTTAGACCACACTATGTCATATATTTTGTATTTTTTTTACTACAGTTTCTCATTCCAAACAATGATGGTAATGTTTTCCAATATTTTTACAGCGGTTCAACAAGATAGAATCACTTTAGAATATGAACCGTCCATTCAGCCACTCCGTTTCAGCTGACTATAGATACCCTCTCATAATAGTCAGGCTCTCACAATGTTCTGCTTTGTTACTGTGGGTCAAAGTGAGTGTTTCAGTGCCCTTTGCAACTGTGCTTTGGTATATCTCAGTGTGAACCTTGGCACATGAAAATCTCATTGTAGCTTTAAATGCTATAAAGTTGGTTTCATCAGCACCAATGACCAAGAAGAGAAGTAATTATATGTGGCTTGGACTTATTTCTATTCATAAATAAACATATCATTAGGAGATAATTATAGCTATGAAATAATTTAATATAAGGAAGATATAAATGTAGATTTTGGATAACTATAGATACATTTAAAATCTTATTTACCTGTGGTTTTATTCAGATTTAAAAAACAGTTCTTTCAGTTCAGGGCTTTTGATAGGAGGAGTTAACCAGTACAGAGCTATCCTTCCTAATGGTTTACAGCTTGTTAATTACATGCTAGTGTTTCAATGACAGATTTTGATTCTCCCCTTATTGCCACAATGCCCAAATGACGTTTTCCTGAGACAGAAGCGATTGTATGAGTCCTCCATACCATCATAAACTACTGGAAAAGCACTGAAGTCTACCAGCCGTAGGTCTTCATGTTAATATTGATAGCGTAAGTCAGCAAAAACAAAGACTCTCTAAAACTCGTTTTGGAATTTTAGAAAGCAAGCACTCTTTATGACAGTGCCAGATGCATGGGGGATGTTTCCTCCTAGCGTGCATACCACGTATTGAAGCAGGCATTCCTTTATTCAATTTCTTATCAGTAAATTTCAGCCCATGGGGCAGTCCCATGCTGCCGATTGGTTGCCTCCTTTGCATAACACTTGGTGAGCATTTTCACACTGTGCATGTTCAGTGAGGAAGGGTCTGGGGGTCTTTCCTCCAAGGGCTGTGATTTTTGGTATTACAATGTATTATAACGAAAGGTTACCCTCGGACACTACTTTTCGGACAGAACCATCCAAAACTAGCTAAGCTCTGACAAGCACACTTCTCAGAGTGTTCTGACCTCCTTCAAGGACAGTTCCCTTTATTTAAAGGCTCCTTTTGTTCATCTTCTTGCCAGCTTGAAGGCGAAGGTTTCGAACACATTCCTAAGTAAGCAACAAAGTCCTATTATTCTGACTATACTAAGGCCTTTATGACAACAATATCAAAGAAATACATATGCAGTTTTCTGGAGCTGGTACAAGGAAATGTCAATTACACCATCCTGAGAAACAAGGCCTTTCGGGCTGCCAGGAGGAATGATTTCCAGAACTGGATAACTGGTGTTTTTGTATTATTGGTACTTGGTTCAGACCTGTATGGGCAAAACACCCTTGTTAGACAATACCCCAATTTCTGAGTTGTTCTTGTACCTGACAACTCCTGAAGTAAAGGGACTGGTCAATCTAACTGCTTTGCCAGAGATCAGCTGGCTTCAGTTCCTTTGGCAATCTTAACCTTTGTGTTGCTGCTGTCTGCTGTTTAACTGTCCATGTCTGTCCTTTGAGGGCCACACCTGTAAAAGTTCTTTCAGAACTGAACTTGGCATGTATCTGGCACTATGAAGCTAGTTTCAGAAAATGGGATTCAAGGAGTAGAAAGTGAACATATGTTTTATACGCTGCCTCTTACTGCAAAAGCATTTTTGTGGCTGTTAGACCCAAAGTTCACTACAGCAATGTAAGCATTTGTGGTATGAAATCCTTCAGATCTTAAATAGTTTAAAAAAGTGGGCGTAAAGAAGGGTCAGTGGTCTTGAAATGAAAATGGAGTGCTATATATAATTCAGTGCCTCTGTATTTTGTTTCAGCCAAGCCAAATCAAATAAGACAAATAATACTGATATAAGACAGAGTTGAAAATTTTGTACCAACAGTGCACGGCTTTCGGGGAAATACCGTTGTGACAAATATGCTGGGAAAGCTGGAAGACTGGTTCAGAAAACCAAAGTTTACTGCCAGCCAAAACCTTTCCAGTTTAGAGAGAGTTTGATATCCCTGGTGAAACAGTAGAAAATAAGAAGAGTAAGAAAGGCGAAGATGGAGCTCCTAGCTCATTGTTATGGCCATTATGTATTGGCTTTCACATGCATAAAGACACACCTTGGTCTTGCCAGACTGGAGCCTATTTCAGCATAAGTAACTGTAGCTCTTAAGCTTTCTTGGACTGCGACAATTTCATTTCTACAAAGTAAAAGAACATATTCACCCGCAAAACATTTTCTCTAGCAGGTAAAATCTTGTGAGCTTTCATAATATCAGTGGGTTATTTCAACTCGTTTATGAACTTGGGAGGAAAAGGGAGTAACCCAACTTTTACCAATTTCATTTTCTATGCAAAAAGTTGTGGGGGTTTTTTGGTGTGGGTTTTTTTTCTTTTTTTTTCTTTCTCACAGTGCTACTTTTTTTTTTTTTATGTGCATGCCAGGATTTATGACTGAATAAACCAAATATAGAACAGACCACTTACATAATATTTAACATATGTTATAATGTCAGATGTGAGTTAATTTTAGAAAGAGTAATGGAGAGAACCAGACAAAATGGATCATCACTCTTCCCTGAATGTGATTAAGCAAAGAGGAAGGATTCTATCCCACCCCACCCATGTATTCAGTATAGATTTCCTGCAAGTCCTATAGCAGAGGATTATAAAACTAACTTCCAAGTGAATGTAGACAGATGTTGGGTGGTCCTGTTTTGCACATGATTACTCAGTGCTCTCGTATAGGAACACACTGGTTCCCATCCAAATAAAAAGCCTGAAAAATAGTCTTCATTGCATTGTCCAGTCTAAAGCTAATGTTTTCTGTTAAGGAATAAAATTCATCTAAAAGATACCTCAGCTATTAATAGAACATTAAAAATAAGATTTAAAACCCATTTGTTGCAGTATTCTGAAGTAGCGTAGGTGTTGTACTGCAAACTATTAAGACTCTTATTTTGCATGTGTTATATGTGTTATGGTAATGTCTTTAAATCACTATTCATGTTGAAAAAAAATTGTTTTGAAAAGATATTAAATTCATGTCTGCAAGGAAGTAACTAAGAGTCAGACTCTGATCCATCCGCTTCCTACATACATGAATGGTAACCGATGTCTGCAGTCTCATGTCAATACATGCTCACTACTGTGCATAATGTGTCTAGGCCTAAAATGCCAAGGCCCAGTGTTTGGCAGTTTAAACTGAATCTGAAACATGCTATCCTGTGCAAAATGGTGAGATAATCAGAGCATTTTACAAAGCCATGCTGATTGTTTTCCTTTGTTTTGCAAAGTGTAGGATGGTTACACTTAGGAGTATCTGATAAATTGTATCTGATCAAAGATGGGTGGAAAGTAAAATGTTATGGATGTGATCCTTTTGGACTTGGGAGAATATTCTGTGGCACAGGGTCAGTTTTACTGGATTGTGGTAAGTCTCTTTAAGGAGATAAACACGCAGGTTTCTCTTACTTGGGAAACATCATTGTGAGGCACCCAAAGTAGTAGTTTGGGGGGAAAAGTGGAAAGCCCAGAAAAATCTCCTTACTATTCCACTAATTTTTTTTCTTGCTCATGTGTTACCCTTTTTTACTTGTTATTTCATGTTGCTCCTTCACCTTACACCAATTCTCTCAATATCTACTACTTCTTTCCTTAAAATACTTGTAGACCAGTAATTTGTCCCATAGCTGTTTGTTTTAAGCTGTATCATCTTAGGTTCAACTTGAGTAAATTTCAGTTCGATGAGACAGTTAATACAGGAAAATCTACAGAGATTAGTTATAGAAAGAATAAGACATAACTTCTGTTATCATTTTAGTTTGGAAGTTCTGTAGAAGACAATTTTCCTAAAGATATAACGGTGTAATAGAAGTCTGTTGGAGCACTTCAAATGTTGAAATATGCTTCAGGTGATTACCAGAGCTCTGGTTCAACTTGCTTAGATTTTTGTTTGGTTAGTTATTTGACAATTATGTATTTGACAATTGACAATTATTTTATTTGACAACAATGATAAAGATGTTTTAAAACAACATAAAAATCCAAAGACTCTTTTTCACTTTTGTCTCCTTCATTTTAAAACAAAACAAAGAAACAAAAAACCCTAAAACTTCAAAGAACCTTGGGAAGTCACTTATGAAGGATTAAGAGACCATTCCTTTCAGTACTCTGAGGTGAAAATTACCAGGAATTCTGGCCTGTCTACAGGTACATCAGAAACTGTATTTTGAAAGATGTTACTAGAATTTCAGCTTTCTTCTCCTTTGCTTATTTTCTACTGGAAACATTATACAAGCTGAAGTTCTTTGTAGTGCAACATTCATCCAGAAAACTATGTATGGTTTTGAAAGGTCACCAGTTATTCTACATTCTTACAGCTGTAATGCTACAGTGTGTTTAGAAGAGCACTCCTTAACTGCACGTTACAGAAAATTAAGCTCCTCCTTTAGTAAAGCTATCTAAACTACATTTGGTGACAGGATATCAAGTGTCGGTCCTGTGGGCAGGTTTCAGAAAAAGTGTCAGAAGTGAAAGCCAGTGTTACTAACTGTAGGAAAGCAACATTTTTCTCCCACAGTGAAGCTGGGTTCTGTGGATGCTGAACTTCTAGAATGTGTGTGGCCAGCATTCACTATGACCTAACTTTGTGGTGGGCTGAGTCCCATGTAATGGCTGTAGAACCCTGACGGAAAAGTTGGTTTGTTGTAGCATGGTTTATTTTGGTTAAACGAGGTTGCAGACTACAAGCTTTATTTTAAGTTATCCCAATGGAACAGTTATATGTCACAAAGCAAAGGGAGAAGCTTTGTTTGACCATTCATAATAAAAGATTGGGGATGAGGGGAGACATGCAAGGCGGTATGTATTAACTGGAAAACACAATTGGAAACAATTTTTATTCTAAGTTCTGTCTGATCCCACACTGCAAATAACTAAAAACCCAGAACAAAACCACCACTAACAACAAAAAACCCCAACCAAAAAGCCCACCACCAATTTTTTAGGATAAATCTGGGCTGGAAGACCATCTGGGCACAGATCTGAAGAAGTAAATTGTATTATTGTATTCCAGGTTCTAGTCTGTCAACCGACTAAGCTCGCTTGATTAATGAATTTGCTATATTCAGAATCTCTTATTTTTGCTGTATTGCTGCTAATGAATAAAAGTGACAAAAAAAACCCCTAGCTTACTTTTAATTTATAGTCACAGTATCTGGAGAACACACAACTGTAATCAGTAGCATATATAGCTAAACATGTAAACAAAAGAATACTCAACTGAAGTTTTGTAATAAAGCAAATAATGGGTAAATAGGTTCCCTGCACACAAACATAGTTATCTACTCATTCATCAGTCTAACATTCTGCTTTGGGTTTTTTAGAAGTAGTTTTCTAGAGAGTCTCAAAAAGTGAGCTCACGTTCTGAGAACAAACTCAAACAAAACTCTTCTAAATGCCTCATCCCGTTATCCTGTATTTGTTAATAGCTGACCCATTTATTCAAGATCAAGCTAGGAGTGCAGAGATTGCTCTTACTTAATCATATTGAAACACTGACCACTTCACACTATTAAAGCAAAAATAATCAAAACCTTGCTTTGTTTGTATTCAGATTCATTGATAATATTTGAAAATTAATTAGCTAGAGAGGCCATTGTAGATTATCACTACAATATCAATGCATAGTTTGAAAGTAAAATTCTCCTATTGTAGGGATTAGGGAAGCGCTTTAAAAGTCTGAACATAGTCTGAGCTTCCTGACTGACTGTCAATGATGTCATGGCCATGTCAATAATGCCCTTTAAGCGCAGGAGTCTGACTGACTCTTTCTTGATTTATAAATTCCATTTCATAATAGCAAAAAGACACTTAAAGGAAAGTCTTCAGCGTCTTGCCTTATCACATCACCAAAGGCATATAATAATCATCTGAAAATGCACTACCTGTCATATCTTATCTTGTAAATATAGGCCAGAAAAATGTGCCTTGCTAGACAGGATGGTGTAAGTGCTACATTGGAATGGACTCTGAAGGTGGGGGAAAGTCTAACTATGTCCTCAACTTTCGTACAAGTAGAATCCAGAATAGCTCCCATTAGAGTTCAGAAACATGGATGCAGGGAAGGAGCAATGTCTCTTTTCTGATATTGGTCAGATCACACAAATGGCATTATCCCTGGGACAGGCCGATACAGAATCATGTAATTGTTTAGGTTGGAGCTGACCTTCAAGATCATCGCGTTCAAGAAAGCATGTCCCAGGCAGACAGCTGCACCCTTCCATTATTTAAGTAAGTCCTTTGGAGTGTCTTGAACTCTTGAAACAAAGATGCATTAGATCAAGGCACTACATTGATTTCTGGGAAATTTTTATGTTCTTAACTGAATTGTATCTATGTGTTAAAGCTAAGTATCCAAGGAAGGTATTCACTTCGTGTGATGATGAGGTGAAGAGGGGGAGAAGGAGGGAACACAGGATAATGGTACATTCAGAAAAAGGAGCTGACTAGAGGAGTAGCGGAGTAGCACTTGGGGTGTGTTGGCTTGCCCCCTCTATGTTATCCTGTGATGGAGATGCATGTGAAATGACACTGGTTGGAGTCTGTGACTGAAGAGAGGACAGACTGTTTTGAAGCAAACCTGGTGCTGAAGAGCCTCCAGACTTACATGGTTTAAACAGGCTCTGGACCAGACTCTTAGGTTGGTGGAAAAGACTGTAGCTGATGTCTAGGGCTGAAGAGAGGTTTTATTTGGAACACATTCTTGCAAAAACCATAAGAGAAAATAAGTGTTTGGGCCAGATTTACCTGTAGTGAACCATTGTTAAGAACCCCATCCCTGCCTTGTTGATTTGTCAGTTATGATTTTACTTGGTTAATTAATAAAAAAAATTGAGTCTTTAAATAAATAGCTAAACCAAGGGAGAAGTGGGCAGTCTTTTATATTTGTAGGAGGCCGTGTTGCTTATTTCAAGCAGAGCTGGTAATATTCCAATGTTCTTTTGATAAACATATTAACCAAGACCAAAGACCATGGGAACAAAAAGAAAATGGCATTGTGGGTTAGGCAAGTAAGCATTTCTCTTTTCATTTCTGTGCGAGACAAGTGGTATTGCAGGATGATACAGACCAGAACTCATTTTTAATGCGTTTTTGCTAGGAAGTTCTCAGAAGACAAGGGGCCTCTGGAAACTAAGCTTTCAGACAAGGTCAAGGGTAACAAAATGCTTCTGGACACTATTCTTCAGGCTAGCAATCTAGTCTGTATTTTTCTCATACACTGGCTGGAAACATTAAAAATAACAGTTTAATTACCTCAGCTGAAATTTACTGCAACGTGAAAAGTATACTGTCAACTTTGTTAAAAGGACTTGCAGGTACTCTCTCTGCCATTTAGTTTGTATGCCACTTTTTGCTGATTTATGGTAATTTTTCTATTTAAGAAAAGGTCCTCCTCTCTATTGTTACCTTTTGAAAGCTGTACCAAAAAATGAGAAATGGAGAGCATGCTTGTGCAGTGCTGCAAAGAGAATATCTAGTGAAATTAATTTAAACCAAACAGCTGTCAAACATACAAAGTAAAGTAAACAAAATACATACACTGTGGTTTCCCACTAAAACCTTTAAGGTATATTTATAAAAATGCTGCTTGGGGCAATAGGTAAAACAATCTATTATATTTCTATGTACAAACTGTTCTAAGTTGATCATGTTCCTTTAATTAAGGCATTTACGAGCTAGGCCACTTTCATCATAACAAATCCTCTGTCCTATTGTTAGTCAGAATCTTTCGAAAGATAGGAGAGCCTAAGAAAAATGGAAGCTATTAAGACTAACATATTCATATGTAACAAATAGGTCTTTTTACATAAGCAATGAATCACACAGAATATGCCACAACATGTTATTTCCCACAAATGATCCTATGAAGTAGACCTTTTATTTTTGTTCCTTCTTTAATATGACTGCCTTCGGCTGCACCTTGGAAGTCTTCTCGCTGTTCCCTTATCAGTGAGCTGGCTTTTTTCATTTAAAGACAACACTCTTCTGCTTTCTGAGATATTTACACTTATATCTACAACAAAATTACAGTGTTCCCTTTCTGATTGTAGAATAATGTGTTTTCGGTGTAAATTTATAGGATTTACTACTACAAATTAAATTAAAAATGGATTCTGTGTTCTACGTTTTAAACCTTTTTGTTGTGTTGTCAGGAAATAGTTGTTGTGGTCAGTTAAAAATTTTAAAGTAAATTTTTTGCATATTTAAATGTGAAAACAAAAACAAGAGCACAACACTTCCAGTACTTTGGGCCAGAATGCACTTTCTTATTTGGTACCCTCTGAACACAGCTCCCCTTTAAATTACATTACAGATATATTTCATTGTAATTCTAATAATAGAGTCACTTATACAGTTGTATCTGTATTTTGGCTGGGCTGAGACACTATTCCTGGGAATGACCTTGATAACCATATCACAGAGGTTCCTGCTTGAATCACTAGTATGCAGTACAATACTATTCTTATCCTATATACAGCCCTTCTTTACTCCCCACCTTCTGATGAAAACTCGAGGGGGCACGTTCTGTTTAAACACTTAGGTCTGAGAGGGTCCTGTCTCTTAGCTGTTCCTCAACAAAATTGTTGCCTATATGGAAAAACAGCTTCCTCAAGAGCTGGTCAAAGATGAGCACTTGGAATAAGAGAGGTGGTGCCTGTAATATTTAAGAGTGCGCAGCGGTGCTTTTTTACCTCTGCTGTCAGAAACTCATAGTGCTGGTTGAATCTTTGCCTCCTCCTGCTTCTAGTGGACTCACTAAGAAAATTCCTTATGTGCTTTGTCCTGTTCATCCTGGGCCATCCCTTTTTGCTCTCTTCCCTTGGGCTGTGCTGTGGTTGGCTGCAGTTATTATTTCCCTTCCTCTTTGAGGGGGCAGCAGGAGATGGAAAAGCCTAGCCCTTGTAGCTTCTGTGGAGAGAATGTGGGACAATGCTTGTTTGCTAAAGTAGATGACATGCTTTCTTTGGGTGTGTGGCGATGCTTGCTCTCAGACGTGTGCTTCCTGAGATATTGATACCTGTCTGCCGATATCTGACTATCCCGATATAGTCTGCCACTATCATCCCATTTATTCAGGCTGATAGCGTACGAAATGGTAGAGGCCATGTTGTGTGTGTCAGTCTCTGAACTGAAAGCCCGCTGGGATTTGAGGATACTACTGCGAAGCTTGGGTTTGGGCCTGATAGTGCATTTGCTTCCTGTTTTCTGTCTCTTGCAGAAAGACACAGTGCATAACTTGTCAGCCTTAAAAAAACCCCAAAACACCCCAAGCCCCCCCCCCAAATGTCTGGGGAAAAAAAAAAAAAGAGGGAGGGGGTTGTTTTTTCAGGTTCTACAAAATGTTCACAGCACAGCTCCATGAGTTGTCAACACAATGAGGCTGGTAGCAAACTTTGCCAAGAGCCAGGGAAAAAAGCCCAGAGGTTTTAAACCAGCATCACTACAGAACTCCCTGTGTCATCAAACCATATCAGTTGTAATATGATTTTCAGCAAGAAGCTTAAACTACGGTTAACATCTCTATGGATTTAACTTTGTGTGGCTCCTTCTTCCGATGAAATAACTATGAAATCCAGTTCTGAATATTCTGAATATTTTTTGTATCTGTGTCTTCTCTTGTTCACAAAGACAGCAGCTCTTTTTCAAAATACCAGTCATCATTTTGCTCAGAAAAACTACTCCAATATGAATCTCACTCATTCAGAAATGGTGTGGCTATGGGCACTGCCTCAAGCAGTTTCCCCTGCTAAAAAATTCAGGAAGTCACACAGCAAAAGTTAACACAGCATATGAATTTTGATTAACAGCAATACACCCTTAACTTTTCTTGCTTTAAACTGCCAACAGTTTTAAAAAGAACAAAACAAAACAAAAAAAAAGACATTTGTGTGTAATCATGAACATTTTTGTTTTCAATTGCCAATGAAAAGGATTCAGGCAAGAAATTATGGGTAGACCTTACCAATGGATGAAAACCTCCTTCCCAGGTGCAGGACCCTGCACTTGCCCCTGTTGAACTTCATCAGGTTCCTCTCTGCCCAGCTCTCCAGCCTGTCCAGGTCTCGCTGAATGGCACAGCCAGTCTTGCACAGCTTTCTGGTGTATCCACCATTCCTCTCAGTTTTGTGTCATCAGCAAATTTGCTGAGGGTGCACGCTCCCTTCATCCAGGTCACTGATGAAGTTGAACAATACTGGGTGCAGTACTGACCCCTGGGGAACCCCACGAGCTACTGGCCTCTAGCTAGACTCTGCGATGCTTACTTCTGTAGCATTTGACTCGTGAGTAGAAGTCAGTCTGCATGAACAGCCATGAATAAGGGAATACATGAAAGGCACCTGTCTCAAAGCAAAAGGCTCAAAAAGTTCACATGTGACTACTGTCTTTTGGCACTTAAGCTGATGAACGTTAAAGGTGCGTGTTTTTCATATGGGAGTTTTTCAGAGCTTTCTGAAAAGTGTGTTTTTTCAAATCTGGCTGAAGAAAGCAGGTAAATTTTAGAAAAACTAGGTTGTGATATATACAATGCTTGAGCTACATTGGGATATAATATGGTTTTATTAGATTAAGCTATTGAAAACACACAGCTCTAAGTATATGTGCAGAAATGGAGAAGCTGATGATGTGTTCTGAAGCTGTCCTGTCTCTTGATATTAAGAATGTTGATGCTGATCTTTTAATAAGAGAAATTATTTTGAATATGCAGAATAACTTGTGGAAATGTAAGTTATAGCGGTATTTTTTTTATTGAGAACTATCAGGCGTAGTCTTTTTGGCTGAATTTCAGGACAGTTGCATGCATTCTGTTATGCCTTTGTTTCCTGTGATTGTTCTTTTTGGAAGGTAAAATTATTTGCCTGGTAAAATCATACGCTTTTTCCAGCAATACTCATGCTGTCCTGTGCTACAAAATAGCTACTGACGTCCACCTTTGAGGTGACTACAGTTTGGAGACTGTGACAAGCTTCTGGTTCACAAAACCTGTAAATAGTCTGTGTCATACTGCCTCGTTGGAAGGTGCCATAAAATTTTAAAATTTCATTTCAATTAGCAGCTGATTACGTGTGTTGAGCTACAACATTGTTTCCCCTCTGCAGATTATGAGTCAACACAGTCAATGAGCTGTTAAATCCTCCCATACACAGGAACAATAGGAAGTGATTAAAGCGAGGCAAATCTGGTCATTACAAAGGGAATCTTCCTTATCATTAGAAAGTAAGAAGAATGAGTAGCTTGGTATTATCCTTAGGTGTACCCAGGTTAGACGGACAATGCAGGTAAATGACATCACCTAATAGCAGTCACTTTTCTGAAAAGAAATAATTGAAGGCTGACAAGAAATCTAATGGAATAGTTTGGTATTGATAAGAGTGTTATTTTAGTCTCCCTTTTTCATCCATAACATTCTTTCCATCTGTAAGTATGAATATTTCATGTATGTATGTATTGTTGTACAAATATTGAAATGGGAATATGGCATTTAAAGGATTTGAATTTGTGTCTGGAAGAGTTTTTGCCCTGGTAATACAGACTTACTCTTGCAATTAACGTAAATGGTGAAAACTCATTCTCCATCACGAGAACACCTCAGTAACGTATTGTGTAGGCAAATAAGTTCTGCTGTGAGCACTGGTAATAATGACCACCTAACTAAACATTTTTCTCTCTTGATAAGGCAGATTTCCTTGAAGTGTAGGCATAGGCCCGCGGCTGAGGAAATTTGGCTTCAGTGATACTGCTAGATGATGATCCTTTCTTTACTTCGCCTCTTGGCCTTTGAGATTGCAAGGGCAGTACCAATTTGTTTCACTGACTGCCACTGTGGGGAAGTCTGGCATCAGAGCCCATACACTACAGAAACATAGGTACCAAAAAAGGAAGAGTAATGCAATATTTTTATCCCTTTGTCTCTCGGAGAGATAAAAGGGAGGCCAGTTGTATTTTTAGATGGACAAATAAATGATTGCTCTGAAGTGTCCTGGGGTTATGATGTTGCTATGGTTATTTTTTTCATTCATTTCTTAGATTTGAAATGACCTAGTTTTCCAACTAATAAGCCAAGTATGAGAGATGGAAAGGAGATGGTTTCACAGCTGAAGTCCTCTTGAGTCATAGTCTCTGGTTTAGTGAAACCAAAGAGCCGCATTTTGCTTTTAAATTATGAAATGTGTGGTGGAAAACATAGTACCATGGCAAGCAATCTGTCACAGTGAGGTGAGCAATATGACATCATTTCCATCCAATTCTATGCTGTGAAAACTGTCTGTGCAGCACTGTATGTTCAGCAGTGTATGGCTGGACTGGGATGGGTATGGCTAGGGGACAACTGCTGTATGTTGCAACAGTCCTTCCATTTTATCATCCAGTAAAACTTCATAAAGTGAGCTTGTCATACACTCCCCTCAACATTTTCAGTTCCAATTGCAGACACCATACTTTATAGAGAAATTGTCCTCTAGCCATAATTTTCCTGCTCTTAATGACATACTTCTTGGGAGAGATGAGGAGCTATTAAAGAAAAGCAGCCTACCATCTTGGCTCAGGATTATTAAATTGGATTACTTCTGTCTCTGTGCTGTTTGAAGTCCCGATATTTTCAAATGAATGTAAATTCCAGTATTTTAAGGTTGAAGGTAGTTAATTGAAACAGCCAACCAGAAAAGCTAACAAGATCACTATTTCTCTGACTTTTAAAAATTATTTAATTTTAATTCCACATCTGGGAAAAATTCTACTGTTTACTTATAAAGATGTCAGATGAAACATTCAGTGTGATCCTTTCTGGCTTTGGAGTCTAGAGATATATGGTAACTGACTGCATTTACTTTATTTTACCGAATAAGTGGTTCCTTGTTTAGGTTGTTCGCTGATATAAAACACAAGAGCAGCACTGACTTAGCTGTGATGATTGCACTTCAGGAGACGTACTTATTCCACATGCTTATCTTAAGATAGCTAGGCAGACAGTAGTGATGGGAGAGAAAAATAAGGAAAAAATTTGTTTTGGATAGCCAAGAAATCTGTTGTATAAAATCCTGTGTTTCTCCTGGACCAGCAAAATGCCTGTCTGTTTACATGAAAAATGTAAGTTCAGATACGGTTGGAGATTTGTGTTCTTCCTTGGTGTCCATTTCCACTTGGCATAGTGCTTACACAGGATCTCAACCCTGTCGAAATGTGTCGTTCAAGGCAACTCCAAAGCTCTGATTTTGAGGATTTTTAAATTCAAGTTTAGAATCAGTCAGTTCCTCCATCTGCTGTTGTGTTTCCAACAACTCAAACATGGAACAAGTTCTGTAAAAATGTCTGGTGCTGTTAGTGTATTTCATAGAAATTACAGATTAAGTGTCTGCTCAGTGCTTCTACTAGTACATGCTTGCTCTTGGTTTGCATACATATTCTTTCTCATAGAATGCAAGTTACATAACAGGTACTTATTTTTTTTTTTTTTTTTGAGAGCAGTCTAACACATCTAATTTCTGCAATTTCTACCTATGGTTTTCCTCTTAAAGGTAATTTGTTTCCTTTCAAGTAATTACAAATAGTACATTTCCAGTCACATTATGCCAACGTCAAGACTGATAACTAACTAGTTTGATTCCACTCTTATCAGCATTTTATGAAAATTAGAAGTGAAAACATCACACTGGGACCTTTAGAGTTGCTTTAAGTTGTTTTGAATAAATAACAGTGTCTCTTATAGCTGTAATGATTAGAACAGCTACAAAGATTCCACTACAACATGTAATGCATCTCTTTTATGCTTTCTAAGAACCTGGAAACCTGTTTATCCTGTTTATTTTACTTGTACTGCATAGTAACATTCTTAGAGATGTGAGTGAATACTATTTTAGACTCATGCATAGTTTAAACTTTACTGGGTTAGAATAGTCTTTCTCTAACTAGTATTTGAAAAAAATCATATTTGAAGAGAAGCATTTCAGTTGGATTTGGCGAGTTTTGTCCATTCACATTTACCATTTAGTAAAATAGTTTTTATTGTCTTTTTTTCTGCATATGAAAAGATCATGGCTCAAGCAATCAAAATTTCAAATTAAATTTCTTAAATGTCTTAAGCAAGTTTTGAAATAAAAAAAAAAAAAAACAAAACCAAAAAAAACAACAACTTGTATTTTTGACTCAGATTAGTCCTACTTGTCCTTTATAACATCTCGCTTTTACAGACTGAAAAGCACATTCTAAAATGCTAGTTTGAAATATTTGTCTCACTATACTCATCTCCCTTATTGCCAGATATTAGCCCAACAAATTCCCAAAAGAAAGGCCAAGATACAATAGCAGTTCTATGATTTCCGGAGAACCCAACTACACAATTCCCTATTCTAACTGTAATAAGCTTCTCCTACACATCCTATCTAAGGCTGTCTCAAAGCACTTTCTAAACTATAAAGAAATAAGTGCAAGTGCTATCTTCAGCAAGACTAGGATTTTTTTCCTTGGAACCTAAAACCAGAAATCTAGCACCCATATTGCAAGCTCTTCTATATTCCTTGGAACTTCAGTGGGCCTCAGGCAAATTGTCCAGTAGTTCAAGATAGGTGACAGTTTACAACAGGAAAAAAAAAACAGTTTGATTCTTAGCTTTGTTGCTGAAAACAGTGCAATGCCTTCCTCCAGTATCATCCCTTTTCTTGGATAGTCACTAAATAGTTTTTGTATTTCTTTGGTGACATGCTGGTTTTGTGTATATGTGTACAAAAATAGGGCATGTGAATGATGCAAGCATCGAAAAAAGATAATTAGAATTAACAGATGAAGAGAGAGGCGAAGAGAGATACACAAATGTAGTATCTTTGCCAATAAATCACCAACAAGAATGATTAAACAAGAAAATACAGTATATACCTTTTTTCCAGTTCTCTGATAAGCAATATGGTGAGAATAATTTTTTGGCTCTCGAGTTACATTCCATGTTAGTGGGTTAGTAATGGGTCACACATGACTGATTTAACAGAATAAAGGCTCAGATTAGATTACTCTTTTTAATAAAGGGAGCATACTTTAGATGAGAATGTTTTGTCTATTCATCAAAATTATGCATGTGGTGCCAGGCATCCTCTTCTTTTAAATGTACCTCGTTGAAAATACAGCAAGTTAAACACAAACCATCTAAGCAGGTTGGGAGTTTGTAACTACTGTGTTTTTTATATATGTCATGAAGGAAACAGCAATGCTGCATTTGAGATACCAGTTTCAAATACCAAACTAGTGCCTACAGTATTTTCTTAGTTATATATATAAAAAAAGGAATACACAATATTTATATGCAAATAGTCGGTAGAAAGGAACAAAAAAATTGTTCCCAAGCGTAATAGATGAGGCTGTGAGGTTGAGACATAGGGCTGGTTGTCAGAAGATCTGATTTCTGATTTTCTGTGTGAATTTCTGTTTTCTTGTTTTTTTTAATCAGTCAGATTACTTCCAGCCAGCTGCTAGTTATAACTAAAGATTCTCAGGCAGTTGTCAGTTGCATTCCATTATCTGTACAAAGGGTTAATTATTCTTCAGGACATCTGACTGCTAGGAGAATGTGCTCATTCTGAGTTTCTCAGATGCTAGAGAAAGCAGTAACATTGGAAAACATAAAATGTAAGAATGGGAATGGCAGCTTGTCTGTAAGACAATGTATGTATTACCCTTTGATGACCTATGAAATGTGCTCATTTTTCCCCTTAATACCCAATTCATATTTGCACTCAGAATCATAGAATGGTTGAGGTTGGAAGTGAGATCTGAAGGTCATTTTGCCCAACCCTCTGCTCAAGCAGGGTCACTTAGGGCAGGCTACAAAGGACCATATCCAGATGACTTTTGAATATCTCCAAGAATGGAGATTCTGCAACCTCTCTGGGCAACCTGTGGTAGTGCTGATTCACCCAGGAGAAAAGTGTTTTCTGATGTTCAGACAGAACCTCTTGTGTTCCGGTTTGTTCCCACTGCCTCTTGCCCTGCCACTGGTCACCACTGGAAATAGCTTGGCTGCATCTTCTTTATGTCCACTTTTCAGCTGTTTGTACACACTCAGATATTTGTACAGGTAATGTCCACTTCTTTGCATAGCAAAGATGAAGCATCCAGCACTATTTCCCCATTCTTTACAGTAGTCCTAGCCACTGGGAGCCCAGCTGATCTAATGCCTCGTGTGCCCTGTCACTGGACATGTGGCTATCATAGGACAAGGAGTAATGGCTTTAAACTAAAAGAGGGTGGATTTAGATTAGATAGAAGAAATTCTTTACTATGAGGGTGGTGAGGCATTGGAATAGGTTGCCCAGAGAAGTTGTTGATGCCCTATCACTAGAAGGCCAGGTTGGATGGGGCTTTGAGCAGCCTGGTCTAGTGGAGGATGACCCTGCCCATGGCAGCGGAGGTTGGAACTAGATGATCAGTAAGGTCCCTTCCCACCCAAACCATTCTATGATTCTATAATGTAGTTAGGGTTAGGGGCACTTGTGGAATCTCCATCCCTGTGGGTTTGTAGGAACAACATTTGCAAACTGAAATCTAGAATTGTTCTTTGAAATCTATGGGTAAAAAAGTTTTAATCACTAGTATTGGGAAACATTATTTACTTCTTCTGTCACTCTCTTCTTCCTTGAGATAATGAGGGATCTTACTTAGAGAAGAGATTTTGAAGAGGCGAGTGCTGGGCCTGAAGAAATACAGTCAGCTCTTTACTGTTACAAACTTTCTTGCTGCTCCATTACCTTCGGGTCAAAGCAGAACTGCCTCTTATGCCTTTTTATGACCCTTTGCATATAAGGTGTTGTTTGCTGCCTTCCATGAGGTCTAGAGGGGAAAAAACCCCTGACTGTCTGACACACATTGATCAAGTCCAATGGTTTGGAGGTTCTGTCCACCTTTTTAAAGGCCACGGTTGGCTAGGCCAGGAGATTAGGTTCAAAATATGGCAGCTTAGCAGTTAGCACCCTTGAGGGTACATATGAGATGACGACGATGAGGCCACAGCAACAGCTGGAATAGTCTGGAAGGAGGGAAAGTTGACAGCAACCTTCGAAATAGGCTGGAACAATCAATGAAAGAATGGTGACCTGCTCTGTATGACATATTGCTGGATAATGTTGCCAGATGAGTTAATAAAGCCGTGGCCTATTTAAACCACATCCTTTGCATCATATCTTCCTGCACAGTCAAGCTGTGTGCTTTCTGGCTTGTATGGTATCATCAATAACAGAAATTCGACAACTAGGTCATCTGTTGGTGGTGCAGGAGTTAAAATGGAATACAGCTCACTTCCTCTTAGCTATGTTTGGCTGTACAGAGCTAACAGAAGTAAAAAATGGTGACAATTTATTTTTATCACTTAAGTGAGTACATCTGGACTGACTACATATGGAGAACAGATCTACTGAATAAGACTTTTGCCTAGTAACTTTTTCTGACTGTAGCCACATTTAATAATTGTGGTCAAAATGCTGGCTTTACATTTAAAAAAATGTTGACAGAGTATCTTTCACAAATGGGAACATGCTCACATGATTCTAAACGTATGCTACAGTCCTTTCCCATATCTACATCTGTTTCTTTAATTGATACTGTATTTTAATTATTTTAGCTTATAAATACACACTAGGGCTGATAAACACACTTTCTATCAGATGTTTCTGGAACGAAAACTGTCTCCACAGTTCCTTTTTTCTTAAAGTATTTGTTTCCTGTGGCATTTTTTTAAAGCCTTCAAAACTTTATAATGGAGTTACGTCTGTTAGCTTCTGCTGCATAAAAATAGGGCAAGGTGTGGAGTATTCAAATCTAAACAGTGAGATAATCCCCAGAGTAAAAAAGAAAGATCAGAATAGGAGAGTGTGCTACTGTGCAGTGCATTCATTTTTGCTCAGAAAGAAGGAAATGCTGGTATTATAAAAAAAAAATAAGCCATGAGCTAATTCCAGTGAATTGTAGTAGTACAGCAGAGATGACATGTGCCATAGTGTTCTAGCACTTCTTTATCTCAAGACATGATTGAAACAATCTACAATTAGAAAAAGCAATCACTAAACATACCAAATTAGCCCCTGCCAGTACTGACAGGTGAGTGTCTCTATCTGAAGATCTCTATTTCACAAGGTTATTTGTTTGCATGGTACCCAATTCCTTTCCTTTCTCAATTGAATTCATGGTGGATGGATGAGAGCTTAATTTTTCAGAGGGAAAGAATTAACTATTATACCAAATAGGGGTCAGAATTGTAAGTGATGTTCCACCCAGTCTGGTGCTGATATTCTTAAAGGATTCCGTCAGTGATGGCCTTATCAGTCAACTATTCACTTTATTTACTTTAGCAGTTGTTTAAAAATTCTTTCCAACATCTGACTAAAATCAAGAGAGAGGAGTAAATATATCTGCTCTATCTCATTAGTTAACAGAGATGTACAATGATTTGATATCGGTTTATGTCAGACAATATTCTATAATTAAGCACAGACCATCATCAATTCTGTACCAGAGTGACCTGGGAGGTTGAACAGGTCTTTGTGTTTAGTGAAACATAATTCAGTTAAGATGAACATTTTGCACCAAATTTTTTTCTGATATCTTGAGTCATAGCTCCACCAGAATCGGCGGACTCTCACAGCAGCAGCAAATTTCCCTATTTATGTAGATGCCTTTTATAGTTTAATTACAAAAGCTGCTACTTCTTTACCCTCAATTACTGTTTTAGTAAGAGTGGTGAAAGCCGTGGAACAGTTTTGTTTTAACTCATTTAATGACTGAGTGGTCTTGGCATCTTAAAGGACATAAAATACTCTGACTTTGACAAAAGTCACAAATAAATCTTGAGAATAGTAGACAGCCTGTATTCCCACACTGAGTAAGAAAGGCTGGCATATCACAATTGAAATGCATGAATAAAGAAACAACTAATTTTATAAATGATATCTCATGGATTAAGGAACACTGGTGTGCCTCAGGCGTCGGTACTGGGGCCGGTGCTGTTTAATATGTTTGTCGGTGAAATGGACAGTGGGACTGAGTCCACCCTCAGCAAGTTTGCTGACGACACCAAGCTGTGTGGTGTGGTTGACACGCTGGAGGGAAGGGATGCCATTCAGAGGGACCTTGACAGGCCAGAGAGGTGGGCCTGCATGAACTGCATGAAGTGCAACAAGGCTAAGTGCAAGGTCCTGCACGTGGGTCGAGGTAATCCCAAACACAAGTAGAGGCTGGGTGGAGAGTGGCTCGAGAGCAGCCCTGAGGAGAGGACTTGGGGGTACTGGTGGATGAGAAGCTCAACATGAGCCAGCAATGTGCGCTTGCAGCCTAGAAAGCCAACCGTATCCTGGGCTGCAATCAAGAGAAGCGTGGCCAGCAGGTCGAGGGAGGTGATTCTGTCCCTTTACTCTGCTCTCGTGAGACCCCACCTGAAGTACTGCATCCAGCTCTGGAGCCCCCAACATAAGAAGGATGTGGATGTGTTGGAGCGGGTCCAGAGGAGGGCCAGAAAGATCAGAGGGCTGGAGACCTCTCCTATGAGGACAGGCTAAGAGTGTTGGGTCTGTTCAGCCTGGAGAAGAGAAGGCTTCAGGGTGACCTTATAGCAGCCTTCCAGTACCTGAAGGGGCCCTACAGGAAGGATGGAGAGGTACTTTTCATAAGGGTGTGTAGTGATAGGACAAGGGGGAATGGCTCTAAACTAAAAGACGGCAGGTTTAGATTAGATATTAGGAAGAAATTCTTCACCATGAGGGTGGTGAAACACTGTAACATGTTGCCCAGAGAAGGTGTGGCTTCCCCCTCTCTGGAAGCGTTCAAGGCCAGGTTGGATGGGGCTTTGAGCCATCCTGGTCTAGTGAAAGATGTCCCTGCTCATGGCAGGGGGGTTGGAACTAAATGATCTTTAAGGTCCCTTCCAACCCTTACCATTCTATGATTCTATGATTCTATAATCTAACTGTGGAATGTCAAATAAAATTAGGCTTTTTTAGGTCCCAAGTCAGGCTTGCAGCCTATCTAATTCCCTTGGGATTCATAGACTTCGTCTTTGCTGAAAATAGGTGACTCCAGGCATTATTTCAGTGAATTGATCCAATCTTGCTCGTACCTTTGAAAGTGGATCCAGTGATGATGATGATGTTCTCCTTTTTACAGCAGTACTTAATGTTTAGAATATTTGCTCAGCAAGTATGTAACTTACACCCAGTTGTCCTTTCAAACAGAAGTTCTTTGAGCCTTCATCTCCTACTTCTTATGCTGGGGCAGTTTGGGGATAGCAGCATTTTTCTTTGCTTTTGAACGTGAATCACTTTGCAAGAATGAACTCCAATTTCAGCTGGAAAGAAAGGGAGAACATGAAGGGTCAAAGCACTGTAGTTCAGGGATTAATGCAATTATTGAGAGGAGCCTGGAATCTCAGTCCTCTGTCTGTAAACTGCTTCTGTAATTTACATTGAATAGTTACTGTGTTTAAAAAAAAATGACAACACAGCAATTCTCAGGAAACTAACCCAACCCTCTCTTTACCTGAGGGAGTAATCTAAATTTTCTGAAAATAAGCATCAGTCTCTGAGTGTGATGCTGAAGTCTTACAAAGCGCGGAAAGTTAAGAAAAAGCTCTCCATGTGTTTTTTCTCCTATTGGATAGCTCCAATCACTCTGTTCTTATCTGTCTACATCTTCTCGCTGTGTGCCTAAATTTCGCTGGACATTTTGTGGAAAGACTAAATTCTGCAAGGGGTTTCTCAATGTCCATCCCATTAAGTCCCTCCCTGTGTCTAGAGATTATAGGTAGTTTGGACTCTAAATGGCACAAAACCATACATAGTGTTTACATATTTAAGCAAGCATTGTTTGATACAGTGGGAGTATTGATCTAGCTGTAGGCTACCATCTATAGCTCATTTACAGGGAAGAACCTTGTTGAGACAGATTTTAGCAAGGCCTAATGTGTCATAGGGAAGCACTGTAGACGTTACCCAGATCATTGAAGTACTTTTGGAAATTTTATTCATTCTGTGAAAATGACTTTGGCTCATCTACTAGTATAATTGCTTGTTGCACTACTGTTTACGGGAATGATGGCAACATCCTCTGAAAGCATTAGTGCTAACACAACTGGATTAATAGTTATGGGACAACAGGAAGTCTTTGGACCCTGTGTGAACTCAGATTAATTGAGTTGAATTAATGACAGACTATTACTACAGACAACCTCACAGTGTTTTGGAAGGGCAAGACTGAACTTTGCTTAGCTGAACTGTGATGTAAAACTGTGTGTTAATGCATCTGTACTGTAGTCATCAATAGTGAGTTGGAACATTTGTGAATGCAAGAGAAGATCCAAGTAACAACTGAACGGAGAGCGTCTCTGCCTTACAACAGTGAAAATGCAGTGTTCTGTATTTCTAAGAAGGAATACTTGGGTAAAGATCCCTTTCTTCTTCCTAATATGAAATATGACAGGAATCTGCAATAACGTCATCTGATACAAATGCACTACTGTCTCAGCTTTTTCTCTCTTCATAATATGTCTCCTAGTAATCTGCATTTATTATTGTCACTAAAGTGTTTAAGCATCAGTTTCTTACATTATCTATACATTTAATTTTCCCATAAATTTTCTGTAATGACGAGAATGATAGCAGGAAGGTCTGACGAACACTAGGTATTCCAGTCTCTGCAATAGTCAGGGAATTAGAGGTAGCTAAATTATGTGTCACATCTTCAGCACAGATGTAGGCATCCCCATGAAACAAGGTACTTTTCCAGCCAGGTGTGTGAGCCTTTCTTTGGGCTGATGAAATATCATGGGTGGATGAAGCTTCCTGACTAACTGTTAACCAGTGCCTCCCTGACAAAGCAATAGTAGACTCAGGTTAAGGTCTGAGGTATCAGAGCTGCCTTGAGCCTGCCATGTAAATAGGATTCCAACACCGAAATATCAGGGCTGCCTTCTGCAGAATACAGGTGAGATTAGATGTGTTTTGAATAGCAGATTTCAATTGATTTCAAGCATTTGATTTAAAAAGATGTATTTATTTAAAAAAAATATTGTAGTGATATTTTTCAATCCCAAGCACAGCCATGATTTTGTTTACGTAGTAAAGCATCCTGTTTTCTTCTTGCATGTAGCAATTATGACTGTCAAGTCATTTATCTTTCCTTGTTCTAACCTTTGTCCAACATCAATCTATATTTTGTTCATTTACATAGAAATGCATTTATGTGTCAAGTTCTGTACTATTTGTGTGCTCTTTTCCACACATCTTTTTTATTGTTCTGTAGCTTTTGTTACGGGAAATGCAACTGACCCATATAAAACTTAAGACCTTGTCTGCTCTTTCCTCAACTGCTAGGAAGCATGAGAACTGGCTGCAGATAAAAAGGTTATGGCAGCTTGTTCTGTCCTCTTTGTTATGAAACCATTGTAGCTTCTGCCTGGTGTATGTTTTCATAGCTTGCTAAGTCAAATCCAAGAAAGGGAATGTTAGACATGAACCACATTTTCATTCTGGAAAGGAGAAGGGGCTGCAGCCTCAACTTCTGGAGGCGTTGAGTACGTTTGTGTCTAAGATTCTTGAAAGGCTCTTCTAGCAAGCTCAGGGGCATTTCCCCTTTAAGCAGCATTTTGGTTAGTTAAGATTTTGTATCCGCTGTACCTGAATTCTGCATAGAAATAAGCCTTCCTGATACAAAAAGCAGACTGCCGGAGGTATGGAAGAATGTAACAGCTTTACTGCTTTCTGCCCTGTATGGCACATGCTTCTGGCCCAAAGACACAAACAGATTGTTGCAAGAACAACATGAGCAGAAACAGCTCACAAAATTCTGTTCCCAACACCACTAGCACTTTAGCAAGTACCACTTAGGGTTTGCTTCATGAAAGTGCTAAGCACCTAAGCCTTGGCTGCTTTAAGTACTGAACTACGCATAATTTAAGAGTTTAAGCACTCTTGGCTGTAGGCACAGTCAAAGAAGAGAAATAGGTACTACTAGAGGATGATCCAGACCTTGAGCTGTAGTTCAAGTGTATATATATAAATAAATATTTACTGATGAAAAATACAGTCTAAATGCCCTCTGACCTCGTGAATTGTTGTCTACATTTGCTCATAAGAAACAGCAATGAGAGATTAAATGATGAAATGTCATACCTCTAAATGTGTTGCTGAAGATCTAAACTCAGATATCCTTGGTCTCAGGGCAGGAGATCATCTTTGCTTGCAAATTAAACTTTTGCGTCAAACCTTGCATAGCATTTCCACTATAATGGCTCAAAAGTCTGTGACTTTGAATGACCTTGGTGATTTTAATTTTCATCATATGGTTCCAATAAAATTACAACACTGGAGGTCTTCTTGTCCAACCCCCCTGTTCAAGCAGGCCCACCTAGAGTAGGCTGCCCAGAACCATATCCAGATGGTATTCTAATATCTGTAAGGATGGAGACTTCACAACCTCTGTTGGCAACTTGTTCTATTCCTCAATCACCCTCACAGTAAGTGCTTCTTGATGTTCAGACGGAACCTCCTGTGTTTCAGTTTGTACCCATTGCCTCTTGCCCTGTCATGGGCCACCACTGAAAAGCGCCTGGTTCTGTTTTCTTTACACCCCTCCCTTCAGGTATTTATATACATTGATCAGATTCACCCAAGCCTTCTCTTCTCTAGGCTAAACTGTCCCACTGCTCTCAGCCTCTCCTCACATGAGAGATGCTCTAGTTACTTAATGATCTTTGTCACCATTTGTTGTCCAGTATGTCCATGTCTGTCTTGTACTGAAGAACCTGAAATTGGGCACAGCACTCCAGGTGTGGCCTCGCGACTGCTGAGTAGATCAGTTCCCTTGACCTGCTGGCAATAGTTTGTCTAATGCAGCCCGGGATACCATTAGCCTTCTTTTCTGCAAGGACACATTGCTGTCTCATGTTTGACCTGGTGTCCACCAGGACCCCTAGGTCCTTTTCTGCCTAGTTACTTTCCAGCTGGGTGGACCCCAGTGTATATGAGTGCCTGGAATTGTTTCTCTATACGTGCAGGACTTCGCAGTTCCCCTTGTTGAAATTAATGAGATTCCTGTCAGCCCATTTTATCCGGCTGTTGAGGTCCCTCTAGATGGCAGCACAACCCTCTGGTGTATCAGCTAGTCTTCCCAGTTTTGTGTCATCAGCAAACTTGCTGAGGGTGCGCTCTGCCCCGTCATTCAGATGATTAATGAAGACGTTGAAGAGAACTGGACCTGGTATTGACCCCAGGATACACCTCTAGTACTGTTCTCCAACTGGACTCATGCCCCTGATTACCACCCATCTGGGCCTGGCCATTCAGCTAAGTTGTCAGTCGGTTTCACTGTCCACCTATCCAGCCCATGCTTCAACAACATTTCTATGAGCATCTTATGGGACACTGCTGAAAGCCTTATGAAGTCCGGGCAGACAATATCTGCTGCTCTTCTCTCTTCTCTGAGGCCAGTCATTTCATTGTAGATGGTTATCAAGTTGATCAGGCATGACTCCCCTTTGATGCATCCATGCTGAGTAGTCGTGATGATTTTCTTGTCCTTCATGTATCTGGAGATGGTTTTCAGGATTAGCTGCTCCTTCACATTCCCAGGGATCGAAGTGAGGCTCACCGGCCTGTAGTTTCCTGGCTCCTCCTTCTTGCTCTTGAATTTAGGAGTGACATTTGCTTTCGTTCAGTCCATGGGGTTTTCCTCCAGTTTTCGGAGTGTCTGGTCACAAAAGATGACCAATATATAATATCCAAAACACTGAATGGATATTAAGATTGTGTTGCAAAATGACAAAAGCAAGGATATGCACAGTGAAGTGGAAAATTGTAGAATGGTTTGGATTAGAAGGGACCTTAAAGATCATCTAGTCCAAACACCAAAATGTTCCAGGCTTGATAGTACAATAGCACAGTAAATGAGGCACTTTAAGAAAGCAAGTGGGAATGCTGTAATTTTTCTTTTTCAGTCTTGCGACTTAAAGTCTAGGCTGTAATAAAATTTTAGATCTATAATAGGACTGGTTTTTCTGGAGCTAACCTAGTCCTTGGGTAAAACCAGGTGCATTGGGGACTTATTAGTGTGGTCATATTAGTTCTTTAAAGTAGCAGTCAGATCACAATACAGTCTTTAAAAAGTTCATGAAATCCAAGTGCATTACAACTTTCCATTGTTAGGTTAGTTTATACAATTTGTCAGAATATACTTATGGAATGGATCACAGTGCAGCCTTAGGGAAAAACAAGTGTTGAGTTTATGGAAGAAATATTGCCCTGTAAACTAGCACAAGCAGTGGAACAAAACAGTAAACAAATTCAATTAAAACCTAACTTCTCTGCAGTTTAAAATTCTGCTTTGCTGTTTGAACTTTTACTGACAGGTTTAGAATCATAGAATCATAGAATGACTGAAGTTGGAAGAGACCCACAGGGAATAACAAGTCCAAATCCCTGCTCCTTGCAGGACTACTTAAAACTAAACTATATGACTAAGAGCATTGTCCAGATGCTCCTTGAACTCTGACAGGGTTGGTGCCATGACCACTCCCCTAGGGAGCCTATTCCAGTGACCAACCACTCTCTCAGTGAAGAACCTTTTCCTAATGTCCAATCTGAACTTCCCCTGATGCAGCCCCATTCCATTTCCTCATGTCCTATTGCTGGTCACCAGAGAGGGGAGATCAGCAACTCCCCCACTGCTGCCCTCCTTGAGGAAGTTGTAGACTGCAATGAGGTCACCCCTCAGCCTGCTCTTCTTCACGCTGAACAAGCCAAGGAACTTCAGCCACTCCTCATAAGTCTTGCACTTGAGGTCTTTTACCATTTTGGGTTGCCTTCCTCTGGACACACTCTAATAGTTTGATGTCCTTCTTATTCTGAGGTGCCCAGAACTGCATATTGTACTCGAGGTGGGGCTGCAGCAGTGCAGTGTAGAGTGGGACAATCACCTCCCTCGACTGGCTAACTATGCTGTGCATGATGCACCCCAGGACACGTTGGCCCTTTTGGCTGACAGGGCACACTGTTGACTCATATTCAACTTGCCATCAACACAAACCCCCCGATCCCTTTCTGCAGGGCTGCTCTCCAGCTCTCCATTCCCAAATTTGTACTTATAACCAGGAATACCCCATCCCAGGTGGATAATCCAGCACTTGTTAAATTTCATACAGTTGGTGATTGCCCAGATCTCTAGTCTATCCAGATCTCTCTGTAAGGCCTCTTTACCCTCGAGGGAGTCCACAGCTCCTCTTAGTTTAGTATCGTTGGCAAGCTTACTTAATGTACATTTGATTCCTGCATCCGGATCATTTGTAAAAACATTAAAGAGCACTAGCCCCAAAATGGAGCCCTGAGGAACCCCACCGGTGACTGGCCACCAGCCTGATGTAACCCCATTTACTATAACCCTTTGAGCCCAGTCTGTCAGGCAATTGCTCACCCAGTGTATTATGGACTTGTCTGAGTGTGTGCTGGACATTTTATTCAGAAGGATTTATTCAGAAGGATACTGTGAGAGACAGTATCAAAAACTTTGCTAAAATCCAAACCCACCATGTCTACTGGCTTCGCTTGGTCAACTAGATGGGTGACCTTGTCATAAAAGGAAATGAAGTTGGTTGAGCAGGACTTTCGCCTTGCGAACCCATGCTGGCTATGACCAGTAACTGTGTTGTCTCTCTAGTGTCTTTCAGTAACTCCCAGAATAACCTTCTGTGTAGTTTTACCAGGCACTGACAGGCCTGTAATTACAACCATCTTCCTTCTTACCCTTCTTAAAAATTTGGACAACATTTACCAGGTTCCAGTCGACTGGGACCTCTCCAGACTCCCAGACTGTTGAAAAATAGTGGAGACAGGTCCTGCGATGACATCAGCTGGCTCTTTCAGTACCCTGGGATGAATCCCATCGGGCCCCATAGATCCAGCTGGAACAGCAAGTCTCAGACAAGTTCAGGGCTGGCTGGGAGTTTATCATCCCTCAGCCACGGTCTTCGAACACAGAGCTCCGAGGATCTCGGTGCCCATCACTGGTGTGGAAGACATAGGTGAAGGCAGCATTAAATGCCTCCATTGTGTCTATGTCACTATTTGTGAGGTGACTGACTTTGTCAAGCAACAGACCAATGTTATCTCTGATTCTCCTTTTGCTGTGAACTTATTTTAAAAAGCCCTTTTTGTTTTCCTTCACAGTGCTTATGTTTTGTTTTGTTTTTTAAGTTATCCAAGATACTGAAAGGGAATTACTCCTTTCCTATACAGTTTTACTTTCTAGGTCTGATGCATTTTATGCTAGCATCTCATTAAAACAGTGGGAAGACAATTTTAGGAAGAATTGTTGTTTCTAAGTTCATGTGATAATTACTTTCCAAGTTGTGTTATCGAAATAACAAAAGAAAGTATTAGTAAAGAATAGATTTATGACCACGAAAATAGCTCATTCCTAACTCCGCAATCATGTATAGTCTCATTGGATTGTGTACACTAGACATATTAAGCGTAAGCATACATGATAGCAGAGTTCTCAATATCCAAAGTGAGATAATTCATACCATTGCGACTATGAAAGTGCATATATGAATCAGTTTAAGAGTTAACAAGTAACTATTATATAAAACCGCTCCTGACAAATGGCCTTACTAGTGATCACGTCTAGCCCCAAAGAAACTTGTTAAAATTTCAGAATTTTTTTTATTATGTGACTTATTTGAAAGTTCTATACTCACTTAGTTTACTTACCTAATTTTACTCAGGTTTTTTACATTATTTTCTCATTTTGATAAAATACACAAAATATGAAAAATACTGTGTGTACTGAGTAACAAAAAAATGCCTATAAGAGTAGACTTTAAATGCAAGTTAATAATGTCAGAAAAATTAAAGAAAATTGAAGATATAACTTTTATATCATTTCAAGAAATTGCTTTCACATGCAAGGGTAATAATACTTTGACCAGAATTTATCTGAGCAGTCTCTACAGAAAATAATTTTTTCTCTGTGTTAATACTCAGTGAACTTCATATTCACTTAATGTGAGCACAATGGGATCAGCTGTCTTGTCAAGTTAATCTGTAACATTAATGCAGTGTTTTATCCCTCTTTCTCAGGCTCCATGCACATAAAACTTTAATATATATAGTTTTCAGCAGGTGTTCTTGTGTCTGTCAGTTACAAATGCATGGTTTTATTCCTGGACCAATAAAGTGCCTCCATACCTTGCTGTTACTGTGTATGATTGATTCCTAAATTTTCCACAAAATACCCTTGTCATTAAAACGTCTCCTATATGTATTCCAAAATTGATGCCTAGAATATGCTTCAGTACATATGGTTACTTATGCAGTATTTCTGGTTGGTTCTGATACTAGTTTGATAGAAAATAAAATCTTTTTTGAAAGGCCTATTCTGAAAGCTGTTGTAACAAAGGAACTGATACTTTGATTTGTCGATGGAGACCATTACTACATGTAATCCATTAAGAGGGCATACTTTTCATATACTGTTGCAGTGCCATTGTTACTTGTGGGCAGACCTGTTATAAGAGGCACAATGACCATGTGGAAAGGGCATTACTTCTGTCTCTTCCATTGATTTACTGTGTGATTGTTAGTGAGCTACTGCCCCTTGTGAATGATTGTTTATAAAGGCTACTGAGTTGCTGGTCATGGTACCTGCATGTACAGCACCCCATACTCTGGGTTTTATCACCCCCAGCTCCTGCTGTAGTATCAGAAATGACTTTGGAAGTGTTTGTTTACATTTTTTCTTTTTCTTCATTGAGGAACTTGCATATATATTTGCAAGAGAAAATGACACCTGGATGAACAGATTAGAAAATAGGCTGCTAGTTTCATGTATCTAGATACCAAGAAAAGTGACTGATGTAACATTGACACAGAAAAATAAAAGAAAAACAGAAAACCTGTTATTTCTTTGTTGTAGTCCTGCACAATGACATCTCAAATTACTCCATCAATCAATCATTTTGTCTTAGAAAGGAATAATGCATTTACTAAACAAAAAAGAATTAAAGAATTTGAGTGTTGTGATCAAGTTCAGGCCTTAAATTAATTGTTTATAAATGCAGGAAGTGCAAGGAATGATTGGTTTACCCTACAGAAGAGACTGCTTTTGTAGTATTTGGCTTTACAAATATCTAGTTGCATTGTTCAAGGCTCAAGGACTGTATGAAGTCTTTTACAGTTCTTTTTCAGACCCTCTGTACAGGGCTTGAGTTTTATCTTTAATCAACAGCCAGCTACTAGCGCTGCCACTGATTCCTGACCTGTAATTACTGCAGAACCTCATTCTGCTGGCTGGCTTCTCAAAATCTCCTGATACGCATGCTACAAGGTTGAAAGTGGCAAGAAATCCTTTTGCAAAATACTGAGAGATTTATACCTTTGCACTACAAATCAATTCAAACACTGAATGCAGTACGCCTGTTCTCCCCTCACCCCTCACACTACTTTCCCCCTTAAACTGCGCCCTGCATTTTGGGTTGTAATTAAGACTAACAATGTGAAATCAAGAAAGTTCTCTTGAACCTGCCTCTAGAAAAAGATCAATTGCAAACTAAATGCACAGTATCCTTGCTGATGAAATCCATGGTTTTTGCTGCACTGTCTGATTTTGTGTTTTAGTAGAAACTGTGTAAGGTTACTAATGCAATGCATTTATTTCAGTAAGTTGAAACCATACACACACTTTATAAGTATTATAGATTTTAGTTGTCAGCAAACACTTACTTCACTGTCAGCTTGCCCCACAGTATTCTTGAATTTTGAACTACACCGTACTGCCAACCAGCAAACATACATTTTTATTCAGGATGAATGATGATTGCAAGCCATGAATTTGTTGCAGTTCTCTATCCCTTTCATCTGAGAAGCTTGTTTTTTTAAAAACATGCCATGTGCATCAGGTATGTGTTTTAGTAAACACATATTCAAAGAAAAGGCTAGAACAATTACAAGTTTTCATTGCTGTTACTGCAAATTATATAGATCACTCCTTTTAGAGATGGCCAAGATAACTAGCTAAATCTAGATTTATCTTTCTTTAGCTGGGGGAAATACCCTCACATCTGTTAAAAGATTATCACCGGATTAGAACATCTTGTTCCCATCCAATATCAGGGAGGTTTCGCTACCATCCCAAGGATGAGATTAAGACGCAAATGGAGTCAGATGCTGTGCAACCTTGTAAACTTTATTTCGGTGAACCAGGAATCGAAGGTCAGGTGGGGACGGCAGCGGAGGGACGACATGAGAAAGAAAGAAAGAAGGGAGTAAAGTCAAAAAAACCCCAGCAGGCGAGGAAAAGAACTGCGGGGGGGGGGAGAGTATCGGTTACCACCACCATGGATTCGACAATGTCCAGCGATGTCCGGTCTGCTCAATCTCTGTGCAGGCGTGGAGGTCCCGGCGAGGACGAGGTTGAGCAGCAAGACGGCCAGGAAGAGAGCAAGAGGGCTCTGAGGAGCATGTGCTGCCCTTTTATAGGGGCATTTGCCTATGCACAGGGGATGTCCGCGTACGTGCAATTCGTGCCATGCGTGCTGCCTGCTTAGACAAGTCCTCTCTTGCGAGTCCGCGCACTACTCCACATGCAAGCACTTTCCTGCAGGTCATTGTGGCGGTTTTTTCGGAGGCCATGAAGAGACGACAATGGCAATGTCGAGACAAAACCAGTTCATAGCAGTCTTCTACACATCTGAGATCAGAAATATTCACATCACACTCAGCTCTCAGCAATGCACACACTCTGGATTACTATAACAGTACATACAGCCAGGATGCTTACATGAAGGGGCTGATTTATTCTGAATACCTACACTTTAAGTATTTGATGAACAGGTGACTAGGACTGTGGATTGGGGGAGAGGCAGGAGACTTGGGAGTATAAGATGAGCTTTTGTGCATGTATGTGTTTCTGTTCATTGGAGGAATGACAAGCAGATCCAAGAGTTTTTAGATATTTTCTGATTTTCCTCAACTAAGCTATATGCTTATGTCTTTTTAATGGCTCTGATCTTTTCTGCCAAGCAGCTACATTCAACTTAACATTTACTTGCTGAGGGATGTTAGTGGGAATAATCTGTTGCTGGGTTATCATAAAATGCATCTTTCAGTATTTCCATAGTCAACAGTTTTGGTTTTATCTGATAAACTCAAGTATTGAACAAGGGAAAAAGTAAACAGTATCATTAACATGGACTGTTGAGAAAAATTCTCTGAAATGAGCAGAACTCCGGAATGTAATATTAAGTATTTTTCTAGATAATTACATTAATTCTAAAAAGATACTCATCTCAGATCCATGGCAGCATGGCAGAGACAAAGACTGATGTAGGGATTTTGCGGTTTACTTTGTATTATTTAGTTTTTAATGGCTCTTAGTTAGTTTTCGTGGTCATATTAATTGCCATTTTCTAGTCTTGTCTCCAGTCTGTATCTGAAATTCAACTACACAGTGTACAAACAACTTATGTGTAACAATTTTCACTGATTAAAACAAAGATGGATATTAGTTCCCTATAAAATTACTCTGTAGAAAATCTTCTACACTGATTAAAGAAGGCAATTAATAAGCAGTAGGAACAAAGATTCTGCTATACAGTTCCTGAGAAATACTTATCCATGTCATAGAAGTATGGCCAGCCTGTAACTGAACATTATTGATACTTGTACCTTGAGTCAAAATTGTTCTTGACATTTTCCCTATGCTTGTTGCTTAGAAGATTATCTCAGTCTAGAATACAAGGTTCTGTTTCAGCTAAAGAACCTACTGCAAATCTCTAAAGGTATTTAGGTCTTAAACTACTTAGGTATCTGCTTTCCAAATAAATTGATAGATGATGGGATCTGAGATAATTTTGTGGGTTTTGGTCTAAACCTCTTAGTTTAGGAGCAATAGAGTTATCTTTGTTAGGGTGCAGTCAGTAGTGGAGGACAAATACTGACAATGCCATTAGTGCAGGCTGCTTAAATGTTTGGCTTTTAGAATTGTGTATGAATTTTCTCATATTTGTTCATGAGGAAGATGCAAATTTTTAAGAGGAGTCTGAATGAATGGGTGCTGGCAACTTCAGAGTAGAGAGATATACAATAATCGATGCACAGGTCAGCCTGTGATAATGCACAGAGTTGGAAGAAGGAAAGAAACAGAGTATCCCAAGTACTATGACTCACAGACCAGTAAATTATTTATAGGAAATTAACTTCTAAGAAAAGAAGCTTTAAGCCATGATATGACCTGGCCATGAAGAGTGTGCAAAACTGTTCATTTTGCACTTTCTGAAATCAAGCTGGCCGTCTGGTCAGTTCAGTTACTCTATGATTAAGGCTGTGGTGGGGATGTTCAAAGAAGAAAGCACAATGCTGAAATATGATCCTGAGTAATGAAAATAGTTACACAGGTTTGTGGAAAGTCTGAAGGAAATTAGGGCAGCCATTAGAAAGCCTGAATATGTATATAATAATACAGCCAGGCTACAGTTAATCTTAAAATCAGTGAAACACAAAAAAAGTGATGAGTCTCTTTTTGTTTCCTGCCACTGCATTTTGTACTCAGGTATGTGGTTTATGCCTTTAAAATACAGTTTGGTTAATTACACAACATGAAAAAAAGTTGCCTCTTCAAATAATGATTTCTAGGTAACATTTGCCTACAGAGTGGGGAAAAAATCAAAGGAAGGATACACTGTAAGATGAGACATGAAGAAAATATGACATCTGAAGTTAAAAAATAGGACTTATAAAGGATTTTTCATTAAAAACAACATTGCCAAAGATAGGACTTTTTACTATAAATATATATATTTTTTTTAAAGTATAACTGTTCAATAAAATGTTTTATTCTTGAAAAGTGCAGAACTTATTGGTAAAACTATTCTTTGTCTTTCTGGAAGCTTTACAGGAATTGAGGAGAACCCAATCCCAAAATACATTTGCCAAACAGGTCCACCTGAACTCAGCTTCTTAGTTTCTCATTCAATGAGATGTAAGATGGTATCTATTTCTGCAGTGCAGAGCAGCTTTTTGTATGAGTCCCAGATAGGCAAGTACTCAAGACAAGAGTGGTAGAGAAGCAAGGCATCATCTATTGCATGGTTTCCCTTTCCTAGAAAATCCGTGTTAAAGGATAAGCTAGAATGATAACTTCTGCTCTGAGAATTGAAATAGAGACCCCCAAAAGAACAGTGTTGCAGACACTTGTGGGTGAGCAGGGACACCTTGCCCATGTACAGAAGCAAATTCCTTCCCAGACCTGTAAAGTCTTATGCAAAGTAAGTCCTCAAAATTGTGTCTGGGGTAAATTCAGTCTGAATGATGAAGTCTTTGGAAACAAGAATCAAAGAGTAAATGCAATGAAACTCATTGTTATTTGGTTGTTAGAGGTGACACTGCAGATTATATTAGCTTGTGTCATAACAGATTTTGTTTTGCTGTGTGCACACCTTGATAATTAACATAAAGTCTTCTAAGAGCATTGTCCATGAACATTTGAGACTCCACATTTTTAAGATTATCTGGCATGGAATATGATTTAAATAGTTATATACTTTGAGTTCTTTATCATGTTGTTTATATGTATTAAGAGAATCAGATTTTTTTAAGTCTTTATGAAAAATACCATGTTTGAACATCTGTCAAGGGATGAAGATTAGCTGAATAGGATGTCAGCATATTGTATTTTCTGTTATCCTGTATACTGTAATTATCTTGATCCTCAAACAAGTCTGCGACAGTTACAAACACTTTTGCAGACTTGTTACTGAAAATTCAAAATTTATTTCATCTGAATCTAAATTAAGCTAGTATGTAACAAGACTTTTTTTAACATTTCTATCTGTAGATGATTAAAAGGCAGTAAAACAGACAGATTCAAATTTTATTTAAAAGATAAACTCACAAGAAATCATTCCGTTTTCAAGCAGCATAGGAATCTTTTCCAAAATGAAATTTATTTGAAAGGATAAACCTAAGTAGCCAAACTGGGGAGAAGGGGATGCCACAGATAGTAGAAGTCATTGAAAGTGAGAAGTAAATCTAAATCATGGAATTATTGAATGGTTTGAGTTGACAGGGACCTTGAAGATCATCTAGTTCCAACCTCCCTGCCATGGACAGGGACACCTTCCACTAGACCAGGTTGCTCAAAGCCCTGTCCAACCTTGCCTTGAAGACTGCCAGGGAGGGGGCATCTACATCTTCTCTAGGCAACCTGTTCCAGTGCCTCACCACCCTCATCATAAAGAATTTCTTCCCAATATCTAATCTAAATCTACCCTCTTTCAGCTGAAAAGTCCCTCATCCTATCACTACAGGCCCTGATAAAGAGTTCCACCTCATCTTTCTTGTAGGCCCCTTCAGGTACTGGAAGGCTGCTATAAGGTCTTCCCAAAGCCTTCTTTTCTCCAGGCTGAACAGCCCCAACTCTCCCAGCCTTTCCTCACAGGAGAGGTGTTCCAGCCCTCGAATCATCTTTGTGGCCCTCCTCTGGCCCCACTCCTACAGGTCCATGTCTTTCCTGTTGTCTTGGTTTCGGCTGCCGCACGCAACAAAAGCGCCACGTGGCCGCCCCTCCCCCCGCGGCGTGCGGAGGAGAATGAAAAAGAAAACAGGCAGAAACCGGTGGGTCGGGATAAGGGCAGTTTAACAGAACAGCAAACGGAGGGAACAGCAACAACAACGGTACAGATGAGGAGAAAACACAACAACGAACTGCACGACCCAGACAGCTGCTCTCCCCAATAGGACCAGCACCACGCCGCCCCCAAGCCGCGAGTGAG
>Ga0065711_1028483_pt1 | contig 40954 bp, 17 predicted proteins | sample Hoacrofraction12_FD_59098 | JGI IMG/M metagenome (GOLD analysis project Ga0065711, IMG submission 59098) | Hoatzin crop microbial communities from Cojedes, Venezuela - Epithelial fraction 12 v2 (version 2) | ecosystem: Host-associated > Birds > Digestive system > Esophagus > Crop | place... | reverse complement strand
TTTTTTTTTTTTTTTTTTTTTTTCCCATGAGTATTCTGTCTCAAGCCTTCTGGGCACACAACATACTTGTTTTCCCTGTTTCGGTTAACCAAATGTGTCTTCAGTCATTTTTCCTTGTCCTTGTTACTGCACATTGCAGTGAGAGCTTATTGCCTTGTGAATTTTTCCATAAATCACTGAGAAGATAATTTTCTGTCAGGACACTTACAAGTTCCTAGCAAATTTAATATCTAAAGTTTGAGCAGAAACAAAATAACTTGTTTTGCTTTGATATGAATTTCTCTAATTCCACCGGCTTTTCACAAAGGGCACCTGATTAGGGTCAAACTACTTCAGGAGGATAAAAACTAAAATAAATCCACTTACTAAATCATTAGAAACTTGCCCAGAGAGAAGTGAAGGAATATTGTGAGCAGCAAAAGTGGAAAGTCGATCTCGGTGAACTTCATCTAATTTACTTTAACATTTCTTCTATGTTTAAAATTGTCACCAGGTTATTCAATACTGCATACTTATCATCTAATGTTCTTTATGTTTGCCATCCTGTGTCTCTGAGTAAAAATGTTTTATCATTGTTCTGTAACACAGTGCTCAGTTTGATACATTTGGTGAAAACTGCAGGCACCTTTTTTCAGAAAAACTAGAGGATTTGCACATTTACATTTTTCTCCATATTACAGTATGAAAGCAGTCTAAACAGGCTCCCAGATCCAAAACACTAAAAACTTGCATGCATTTATGAACATGCTGTTTTGAAAAACAATGATACACTCTGACCTTGAGAACGGCTGTAATGAGTTTCATAAGGAATCTTCAGTGAATACTTTTGTTATTAATTCAATGCATCTTTTAAAAACAATCAAACCACAGTGGGACACCAAAAAACCACAGCTCTCCCTTTAACCTAAGGATGTACTCATTCCCCATGCAGATATTTTAGATATTTGAGTTTTTCTCTTTGCCTAAGCTTTTACTTCCATATTGATAGTTGAGAAATCTAGTTTCAGCCACTCCCATTGTGTCAGCATTTGAATCTCCGCTTTAAATGGATAAGCATCATCCTCAGCTTAGTCCTTCCAAACATGATGTAGGTGAAATGCATGGCTAGCTAGGATCTTAGAGCACACTTCAATATTGACCTGATCATCTGGCCAAATTCTTTGCTCACAATCATTTTTTGCTCTTTTCATGTCATCAAAAATACCTTCTTTAGACTAAATAGTGTTTATCCCCCAGGTTGGCCTGAGAGGAATCTCTCACAGCCTCATTTTCAATAAATGACACCATTGCACAAATAACCCTTTCTCAGTTTGCCCAGTAATTCCAAAATTATCTACCAGCAGGATACTGGGCTGGGGCTCTACCTCCTCTCTGCGAATTGACTAATGACACTGGTGAGACACTAAACTAATCCCTACAGTGTAGTAGATCCTTGCAGTCATAAAGTCTTTTCTGCTTCATAACGGATGATGTGATTCTGTACAGCCTTTAGTATACGCTGTCCTGAAGAGACACTGCTGAGCCATTTGTGCACAGCAAGATGTATGAATCTGTCTAAATGACTCTTATTAAAAGTACAGTGTTGTTTCATGACAACAGTAGTTTCACTCCACATGAAAACAGCTCTAAACAACAGAAATAAAAATAAAAAGAATGGGGACTACTAATGGGGTGAAAAACACTGAGATCCTTTTCTTCTTAGCTATGCAAAGCCAAATTATCCTATCACAATAAAAATATTACACTATTTATAATAAATGTGCAACTTCAAAATTGCATTACACCTGTAGACTCGTCTAACATAATAAGGCTACACAGGTTCTCCTTTTTTTCATGTCATGTTAGTTTATATTAAAAAAAATAACCTGTTTTGTATTTGCAAATGGCAGTTATAAATCTTACTTTTGTATTCTCATACAAAATGCAATTTTTGATTATACTATCTATCTCACATAATAAATGCTCTAGTTTACTTCTGCCAAGAGGACAATTGTTTTGTCTGGCACCATACAGGATTTGTGTAGGCAGGAATTCACTTCTACACATCCTCTTCATTCCGATCATTAAAAATTATTAATGATCAGAATGTTTATTCTTATTAAATGTTTGCAACCAGCATTTACTTCTTGCCAGGAATTCAGTTCCCATTTTTCTCTTGTCAGTCATCATATAAACATTATCCTGCCAGCAACCAGGCATCCAAAATTTGTTGTTCTAGAATGAAGTTTCTTTAAATTAACTTTATAGAACTGCACCTAGAATTTACTCTTTTCCAGAAATGCATTATCTGTATTTGCCCAGAAGTAAATACAAACTATATAAAGGAAGTTTCTCTTAGCAGTGTTCTGCTCATGTAACAAGAGAATGTCTTTGTAAGATTTATCTTAAGAAAATATATCCATAGTGTGAAAAAACCTTACCATTTCCAAAGTGTATTACAATAAAACTGAAGTATAAAAGATGTATATTCTTGTTCTACAGTGTACACTGTACACGTGATTCAGCTTATTATCTGTGGTGGTGGAGTCAGAATGCAGTAAGCAGTATCTACAGATGAATCTTTCCCAGTATCCATTTCCCTTTCTTCGTCCCAGCAGGAAAATCAGTACTGCAAAAGAAAAAGAAAAAAGAAATGTATGCCATTTCAAGGGTAGAGTTGTCAACATAGTTTCTTACTAAATAATATGAATAGTGTGTTCAAGCATGCCACAGAAACAAGATTTCTGGAGGAAAGCTACACTTTTTTTTTTTTGTGAAATGACTTCTTTTTTCTTGACAGTAGTAAATGCCCAACTATATAATTAACATCTAAGTATGCAACTATCAGGAGGAAAAAAGGTCCATGTTACGAAATCTTAGTAACACCAGAGCATAAGACTCTGAAGAAAACGTATATAAGCAGAAATGATGATGGGAAATACCACAGTCTGATCAATCATACATGTCTGTGGCCAAAGATTGTTTGGTAACACCGTAAAAAGTCCTTGCTCCACAGGATAGACTGAAGAAGACTATTCAAATGATGATGAAAGATTATATGGTTACAAGTTTCTAACAACAAAAATCTAGTAGCACACTGTTAGACAGAGACGGCAAAAACATTGTTTTAGAATCATAGAATCATTAAGGTTGGAAAAGACCTCTAAGATCATCAAGTCCAACAATCAACCCATCACCACCATGCCTGCTAAACCGTGTCCTGAAGCACCATATCTACACGTTTTTTAACACCTCCAGGGATGGGGACTCCACCGCCTCCCTGGGCAGCCTATTCCAATGCCTGACCACTCTTTCAATAAAGAAATTTTTCCCAATGTCTAATCTAAACCTCCCCTGATGCAACTTGAGGCCACTGCCTCTCGCCCTGTCTCTAGTTACTTGGGAGAAGAGACCAACACCTGCCTCCTTACAACTCCTTTCAGGTAGCTGCAGAGAGCAATAAGGTGTTCCCTCAGCCTCCTTTTCTCCAGACTAAACAATTCCAATTCCCTCAGCCGCTCCTCATAAGACTTGTTCTCTAGACCCTTCACCAGCTTTGTTGCCTTTCTCTGGACACACTCCAGCAACTCAATGTCCTTTTGATGCAGGTAGTTGTCTCAAATGATTTATTATCTTGTTAGCAACTATTCCTGGCATGTTGGGGTTTTTTTTGTCTTTATTTTTTTTTACGGACTGTTTACAGTTCTTACAGTACAAATCAATGCTGTACTTTATATAATGCATTTATAAAATTAATTAATACATATTTCTAGTCTGTATTTATTTACATGAAGTCACAGAACTGTTTAGGATGTAAGGTATTTCTTGAGGTAATCTAGTCAAACCCTGCTGCTCAAGGAGGGTCAGCGGCAGCAGGTTGTTCAGGGCTGTGTCCAGTCAGATTTTTAATGTTCCCACAGATGGGCACAACCACTCAGGGCAGCATGATCCAGTGATATCTGCCACTTTGACCTATTTCTGATACACAGATGTGTACATCTTGTGTTCTTGCTGACTTTCCAGACTCAACATACCTAAGAATCTTTATTTAACTTTGTTTCACTATCAAACACATATCAAACATAATGTTTGTACCACCAATGAACATCAATGTAGTCTACATTGTTTTATACATACTGCTAAAAATTCTCACAGTTTGAAAGAATCGAGCTATGCCATGAACAAATTGTGACGGAACTGTATAGATATATTTTTACAGTATTTCTTACTGCATTATTTGTAAAAATGGACCGAAAATTGGAGGTGAGGGGAAACACTGCAACATCAAATGCACTCACGCCAATGTTTTATTTTTCTTATAGATCAGGACAAGCTCTACTCACCACTGAATTTCTCCATGTACAAACTCCATGAAGAGAAGCTGGTCCTGAGGGCATGCAGCTTGTAAAACCTACTCCTGAGTAGTAAATCCCTTCTTCATCTAATTCTCTATAAAAATGGGTTTTTTTTTCTTCCAAACCTTTGTTTCTTCCATTAAACAGAATATTTTTTTTTATTTACTATGATTTATTATTGTTCATTTTTATTATTACTAGAGATTCTATGGAAGAATAGAACAATGAAATCAAAAGAGGCTGGCGCAAAAGTTTTATTCTGTAGTGCAGGCAGCTGTGTAATTGTTCTTTTTAAACAAGTATAACAATTTCAAATGTATAAGCTAGTCATTCAGAATGCTATGTCTGCTGTTCTGTCACGTAACTGTTACGGCATGGTATAAAGGCACTCAGTGTTTTCTTATCAAGGTGTTACATGTGATTTTCCATCTACTCTGTGCTTCCTCTTGATTAAATTTGAATTCTTGCCTACTAAAGACAAAAGAGTAAACGGAAACAATACTGCACAGCTTTGCCAAGTTTCCATAAGTAAGAAAGAAAAAAGGAGACAGAGGCAGGAAAAGAATAATATGTTGACATGCAACCTCAGTCTCGGGATTCTTTTCTGCCTTCTGAAGAACACAATAAGAAGATCAAGAGGCAATGATTCCAGTATTAAGAAAAACCTTTACAAATTCACCTATTCTCTGTAAGGCACAGAAGGAGGAAATGATGAAACCAAACTTTTCAATGATTTACTATTAAAGGAATATCTTCCAGTGCAATGGTAGCCGGTGACATTCTTTTTCATTAGGTAGTCTTTTTCAAGGCAAGAGAATGTGGTTATCTTGTGCCATGTAGAGGTATCATATAAAGCTTTAAATTGGTATAAAGGCTGTAATCTTTGATGAGCTACTTTGAAAGAAAGTGCTGATGTTGCAGTCTCACATTAACAACTAAGTTCTCCAGGTGTTCCATGCAGCCATTGTTCACACTATTTTCTCATAGCTAATACAGCAAGAATCTTTGAGTGCTTTTAACCACAACACTAAACTCACACTTGTCCTCTCATCCGTATGCCTTCATTTGTTACTGCATTTATCATTTCTCCCCTCCTTCAATCTACAAGGACGACTGGTAAGAAGGATGCTGTGTCTCTGATTACTTTCTGGTTATTTATTTTTTTTCCTCAGGCCTCTGATTCTAGCTGGGATTTTTGTACTAATGTAGTCCTGTGGCTTCAAGTCTGAAAGGAAGACAGGTTTTATAGATTTTACTAGTTTTTTTTATAGTTGCTACACAGGTTGCTAACATTGTTAATATAATAAAAAAATTTTCAAAAGAGCAAGATTTTTGAGGTTACAATGGATGAGTTGTGGATCACAACCAAGAGATGTGGGGGATTCTAGGACATGCCAGGAGACATTTCTGCTGGATCCTACTTGGAAATATTCATAAAACACAAGCAGAAAAGTTTTTAATTAGTTAATGCTCATCCCACCATTTAAGCATCAGGATTATGAAAATGTTGGGCAGTTGAAAAGTAATTTGCATTTATATGTACTATAAATGTTAACCCACTACAGAATTCAGTTCTCTTCAGTTATACCTTAACTGTGATTTCTTATTTGTCATTTTTTCCAGAAAGCTGCTAAGTGAAATTCACTGAAGAAACAGACATCATAGTATTGAATTGCGACGACTCCATTTTTAGAAATGTAATTATAGGTTCCTTAAACATGCACAGTACATGCTGAGCCAAAGGCTCTTATCAGAGCATTTTAGAAAATCTTGACACCAAGCACACATAATAATGAAGGAACACAGAGACAGATCCAGCTGACAGTACTGGCAGAGTAAATCTGGAATTTTTCTGTTTAAATAGCTGGAGTTGTTCCACATTTGCACCTTCTAATTCTACAGCAGAATCTGGCACTGTAATATACCATAAGGTTAGGCTGAAACCTGAACCAGCCTTCACTTTGCAAATTGAAATACCGTATTTCCCTAACTCGAAGAAGCCACCATCTCCTCACTCTGTGAAATCAGAGTACAAATTATTGTTGGTGTTGTTTTCCTTGGGAAGATAATGAATCATATTGGAAGATACCATTTGGGTTTTTTTTTTAAAGTAATTAATCATTCATGCTCAATAACATGAAATAAAGTGTAAACAGTGGCAATGGAGGAGGAATCTAAAATACAGATACTCTTGTGGATGAGGAGGTCCTTGTTTGTCTCAGTTATTTTATATGGAAGGATGCTGCACATTGCTTGTTAGCAACTTTAGACTTCAAGAGTAAAGGAGAATAAGCAGGCTATAAAAGCGAACTTGTCTCTACCCTTTGACATAAGGAATCTTTTCATGAAAGAAGTACAACATTGTCGATTCAGCAGGTTTTTTATATTATTTAGAGGAGCATAACTTTAATATATTTACAAATATAAAGTTAAATTGACATTCTTTTGCAAAAACACATTTTAAAGGTCTGGTAAAAGTTCAGAAAAGCTTCCACTAAAAATCTTTTATTTGGACTTTCTATAAAATACCGTGTTCCACCCCCCCTTTTTTTTTGGACATTGGTATTTGTAACAACAAGGCATAGCAAATTAAGAAAAACATAACATCTTGTTTCCCAGCATAAGATTTTTCTTACAATCACAAAAATAATTTATTTCCTCTTGTCTCAGAATTTAGGCACCAAGAGCATCCTGGATGCGGTAGATGAGTGTCCTTCTCTGGTACCACAAAGCTTCCTGCGATGAGATGCAGTGTACAGTACAGAAGTGCCTCTGCAAAACCAGGTAGTAGAATTTGTCAAGCCAGAAATTCAGCATGAAAAGGAAAACATTCCTCCTATACAGACACATGCATACACATTTAAATACACACACTCCCCTCCACCAAAAACTAGGTAGCATATTAGGTACATGACTGTTAATTACCTCATGTGGCTGTAAAGTTAAAATCTTCCTTTGTAAATATTTTACATTGTTTTTATGCTCTGCATACAGCTAAAAATTTGAAATACAGAATTTTTTATTCTCTCCTCTGCACTAAATGCTACTAAAAATACTGCTTTCTTAAATCATTCCCTGGTTCTGGTCATACCAAAATAAACAATATAAACAATAATCTAATAACAGATTCTATGGTTCTACCACATAGATTACCTTTTTTTTCTTCCATAGTTTCACAGCATCTGATAAAAGATGATCTTGATACTTCTTCAGCGTCTTCCACAACTACTTCTTTTTCTTGTCTTAGAGAAGGGTAAAATAAAAAGTTGACAAATGACCAAACCTTCACTTCTCCACTCTTCGCATTAGAATTTTCTTTTGTCATTTCCCACGAAGAAAAGCACTGGGGGCAATGAGACTTCAGTGGTTTTTGAGGGTGGCATGGGAAAGAGAACTTGATCCCTTAAAGGCTTACTTAAATCATCCCTGCCAACCTGAATGAGTGGTTTTGTGGCTGACAGGTGAAACAGAAGTGTATGGTTTCTATGTACAGTTAAGACAAAGGACACACGGGCCTTGCATTATGGGAATTATTAGTTTTGAAAAACAATGTTTAGAAATGGCACTGTAAAAGAAAAACATTGTGCCTTTCCCCAGACAAATGACAGTAAAACAGGAAATAAAGGTAGGATTCTTTTTTTAAGGGCCAAAATTCCCTGATATGCAAATGTTTTTTTTCTTAGAAACTACAAGGGTGAGCTCCAAATCTCTAGCTTATAAATATAACCAAAAGTAGGGAAGGTCTTACGCAAGCTTCAAACATGGCAAGTCATCTCTTTCCACTTATACCTTGTTGGAGCTAGCTAGGAAAGGACTGCCCTACTGCAAGATTACAGACTAACATATTGTCTGAAGGTTCAGGCTTCTTCTTTACGGCGCTTGACAACTCTGTGGCATCTCAATGCTAACTCTGATATCACACTTACATTCACTAAATTAGGGGAGTAGCCACCACCAGAAAGCAGCTCTTTCCAGTGGCAGACAGCAACGATACACATCGCAGAAGTGGTATTTGAGGAAACCTCTGACAGAAAGTATCAGAAGTGATATTTGATTATCTGACAGAAAGAAAAATAGAGAAAAGGAAGTGAACATGAAGCTCAGCTTCATGCTGGAAGAGCAAGTGCACTCCAAATGGGGTATGTGTATGCCCATCACCTTGCAGACACCAGGACGAAAAGGGACATTACTCAGTAACAGCAAATCAGCTCCACCAGGCAGGGCTGCTCCACTAGGGAGGATGGGCAAGGCCATCACCCCCCGGGTGCAGCCCTATAGCATCCAAGCAGGTCTGGGCTGGGGATGGTGACAGGACCTGTGACAGTCCCAGGTGGGGTAAGAGGGTAAGTCAGAGCCAGGGTCCACCGAGCAGGGGAGAGGCCTGCAGACAGAGCTACAACGTGCGTCCATGGCCCATGCAGGAGACAGGGCTAGAAATGGAGAGGAGGGAGGTGCTGACACTGCTGATACTGAACTTGCTGATACTGAACTGCACCTAGAAGAGGCTTCTGTGATTCATCTGACACCACCCTTCATACAGGCTCCACAGCTACCAAGCCAGATCTGTAACATCAACTGCCACTATTTTTGGAGCACAAATACAAAAATTTTAAGATGTACCAGAAGATAGCTTTTATGGACCTAACTTCTTTCCAGTCTTGACAAGAAAAAATGTTCATGCATTTGATTTACAAGAGGATGCAAAGTTTACTCATTGTTAAGTATATGGCTACATAATAGGACCCTGTTATTGTATCTCGTTATTCAGGCTGTGGACTTTTCAGGGCAGGGAGTAGTTCACTTCAGATTATTTATGCAGAGACCAGCAAAACCAAAATTCTGATTAGTCCAGCCAAGCACAACAGTTTGCTAAACAATAATACATCATAATAATGGATATGTGTGTATGTGACATTCTCCATCACATGAAGGGATATGAATAAACATGAATTTTCAAGCATTGCATGACATAAAATACAGCATGTTTGAAGTGACTTCGCTATATCATTGAAAAATGCACACTGCCATATCAGAATTGAGAACTTTCACATTTGTAGGAAGAACTGTAAGTACAAAATCTGTGGTAAAATGAACAAAGAATGGATATAAAGGATTATTTGATATAGCTGTATTTCTGAAAATGAGATTTTCCTCTTGTAAAAATAAATTCTGGGTAAATCCCAGAAGGGATGCACACCAAAGCCCATCTTTATTCCCATGGATGTCTGATGGGAACTAGTTTTCAAGTACCCTATAATATTTCTTTATGAATTTACAGAAATATGGAGTATACAGTGTAAAATTAAAAGTAAATTTCTTGAAGGCACACAGCAGTGTTCAACCCAGCCCATAACATAAGGGTCAAAATTTTTGCCTGCTTGCTCCATGTATAATCTTGAGCAACTCACAGAAATAAAGAGAATGACTCCTAATTTAGAATACACAACTACAGAACTGAATTTTCACAGAAAACATTTCAAATTGCTTAAGCTTTCTGGAAAGTGAAACAGCTTTATACTACTGCATTGACTATGGTACCTAAATTAAGTCACCATCATTGGAGGTATTTCAAACGCATGTGGATGTGGTGCTCAAAGACATGGTTTAGTGGTGGACTTGGCAGTGTCAGGTTTACGGATGGACTCAATGATCTTAAAGGTCTTTTCCAACCTAAATGATTCTATGATTCTGTGTTTCTGTAATTCTGTAATTTGGTGCTTTTCTGAGCATTTATTTCTGTATTCCATTTTAACTTTTAGGGATGCAGTTCCTCTGAGTAAAGCTATAGTAATTCACTCCGGTTAGAAATGTGGTTCATGAATAACTTTCAGAAGAAATGTTTTCTATAATGTTTGACCACAAGATTATTTGTTCTCGCTTAGTAGTAACAACACTAAGAATATGCCAGCAAAACTAACTTCTTACAAAAAGCAGGGGATCAAAAACCATTCTAATCAGTAAAGGTGCATTAACTGTATTATATCAATTTACAGGAACACTAAGGAAGCTGAAGTATCCTCCACTAAAGCGCTTGCTCCAGATCACATGATAGTGCAGAACAGAGCAGTGTTCACCTATACCATAACGTACCCCACTTCAGAAAAAAATCAATCTAGTTTGCAGTTAAGCTTGCTCTGGGACTCAAAGCAGTAGTGCCATACAATTTTCAGCTTTGTGACAGGTCTAATGAAGTAAGGGGGCACTATTAAACCTTTGGTCTGCTGACACTCTGGAACCCACATTAGTAGATCTGCATAGAACTGCACTGCACTGTTCTGTGCAGACATAACATCTTGTCTGAAGCTAGTTTGAGCATCAGCGTACCATGCAAGTATGTCCTAGGACTCTGCCCATATCATTTTATCAGTTCTCCAGCGTACACTTATCTAATTATTAAAAGTATATGCAGCTACTTACAGAAAACTGAGTAGTTTTCCCACAACAGTGTGTATTTGAGCTGTGTTTTATTAATGTCTATTTTTTAATCTCCATAACTTGGACACAATCATGTAAAAAGCAATGTGAGCTCCTAATGGAATAAATTTAGACACATGTATTTGCTAAGCATTTCTGACTTTGCAATAAAGAGTTATTAATTAGGAGGTCTCTGAATTTGTCTGACAATATGTCAGTTTTTAACTGCTAATAATTCAAGACTCTAACTGACATTTCCCTGCCACGCGAATCTGTAAAGTGCTTCAGCTAGATGATAAAGCTCAAAAATGAGAAAGCTGTGCCCATCTAATAACTTCTCAAAGGCTCATAAAGTTTATCTAAAGTTTCCTAGAAAATACAAGTTCAATTTCTGTGGAAACAATTTTTCACTCGCATTCCTCAGAGTCAGTAAAACCCTTCTTTCAGAATGCAATTGCAGACCATAAATGCAATACTCTGAGCAACTTTCCATTATGCTGATTCGTATTTCAAAATTTGCATTCCACCTTCCCAGCAAAAGAAGTGTCAGGAAATACAGGAGGTTAAGCATGAAGTTAACTGTAAAATGACAATTATGGTTATGAAATGCAAGGTGTGAATCTGATTTATAAAGGTGAAGTTGTGATTTGTGTGGGCATTTCAAGTGGCAGCTAAGGCTCTACACTGCTCCCAAGGGAGCATACCCTGCCACGCCATTTTCAGAACTTCTAATAAGTCTGCAACCTAACATAGATATCTTTCATGCATTTAAAACTGCTACCTCCAATTTAATTTTAAAGAATATTAATATTTACAAACTGATTTTAAAAATCTTCAGAGGAAATGTCAGCATTAATTAACCTTCTTCAAATGCTAAGTGGACTAATTCCCTTAAAAATTGCAAGGATCACAAAGTTTGATGAGAAAGTACCTTAAATTTCCAAGTTACTGGCTTATTAGCAGAGTTTATCATTATACAGATTTGGCTGTCATTCTTCAGTTCATACAAATTGTAACTGAGTTGATGCATGGTGCAATACCAGGATGTGTTAAACCCCAAAGTAGCCTCAGAAAATTCCTCCCACTCAAAGCAAGAAAATTGCTCAGCTTCCAAAAGAAGCTGCAAGCAAATATCAGGTAGTCCAACTGGTTGCTGATTCATTAATGTAATATGAACAGGTCAGTATTTTGATATATGTATGTTTCAGCAAGTGATGAATAGTCACCAAGTTTATTGGGAAGCATTTAAATCTAATGCCCCTGACTACACTGGATTTGGCTAGTCTATCAGAGACTTCTGCTATTTGTCAACAGTGAACTGTTGCTGTATATGCAATAATATGAAAAAGAATCATGAAATTTATACAGAAAATCTGTAAGTCATGGAAGATACCAATGCCACGCTAATCTATAGCAGCCAGTCAAAGACATAAAACACAAAATACAAAATAAAACCTACTAGTTAATCAAGTAGTTCAGAATTCTAGACAAGAAGCATGGAATTTTCCTGTTCTACCTCAGCTGCTCTCAGTTATTCTCTCCACTGCTTCATGAACTTTTTCTAACCACACAGTCATGATGAGTTCTGTCCGACTGCAATCTTCCCATGACTGTATTAATAAACTGCTAATAATAATTTAAAGAGTATGCTAGAGCAATTGCTAGGGTAATGAACTTAATAACCTGTCTTTGTAATTAAAATCACATGGAAACTGCACTTGGAGAAAAACTGCAGTACAGCTCAGGACCACACTGATCATACTTCTGAAAACTGATGTCCTCTGAGCAAGGTTAATCTAAATCTTAAAACCCTAACCTTAAAATCTTCAAAAGGTAAATGACTAAAAAGTGTCACTCTAGTGTCATCACACTGGTTTCCCTAAGGAGAGGCAATGAATTGTTGAATAGTTACTTTCAAGCATAGGAATCACGGAAATCTTAGCACTTCGTCAAGTAACAATGATCTCACCAGTGAACAGAAAATAAAGAGAAATCAACAAAATGATCCTGCAACAGTGAGACTTGAAGAGATTTTGAAAGTTTAATACTTGAAAATCAAATCAAAGGATTAAAGGTGTTAGAGGAACTTAAATGTCTCTATTGTTGTGTCCAAAAATTACCACTCTGGGGGTCTCCATAAGAATCATTTTAGCATAAATGCCTATGTTTTAGTAACACTTGTAAAACACGACATTTTGAAACTACTGAAACAGCTTCTTATTTTTAACTACCCACATCAAAGGAGGCATTAGACTTTTCCCACTTTTTATTTCTCTTCTAGCACCTGTTAACAAGGTTTTACAAAGAACAAAGTATAATGGAGTCTTAGTAGGAAATTAGACTCAATGCTTCTTTTTAAGAGCAATGCATTTATCAATATATCCTTATCTTTTGATTTTCTTTATCAAAGTAAAAATGTTTCAATTTAAAGAAAAAAATGGTTCTCCTTTGACACTTTTTATTTTTTAAGAAATAGATTAGATTAAGCAGGAAATTCATACTTAAAAGTTACTGAATATGCAGCAGGGAGTTTTGTTCTTTTTCTTCAGGGAAACAATATATTGGTATTATGAACCATAAAAGACTTTGCTTTGCATGGATAATTTCATATGCAAGAACAGGCAAATGTATTACCTCTTTGAATAAAGCTCAGTTTTCTTTAACATCTATAAACCACTTAGACTCTATGACACAAGAATGGACTACCAAGTCTTATACGGAGGTCTTACAAGGGTCTTTCGAGAAAAGCTGAATGCTAATATACCTCATATAGATTTGGTTGTCTCCACAGTACAACAAATAGTGAAAAAGAGTTGGGCAACAGATTACTGGCATGGGCCAGCAGCATACAGCTAATGTTCTGAAGAAAAATAATTACGCCCACCCCAATCCTACAGTATATCAGGGCTCTTAAATGAAATTTCTTACATAACTACATCATCTTAATTTAATGTGGAAATTTTCTTTTTAAAAGATAGGAAAATGTGGAGATAATGGAAAGAAGAATAAGAGAGGAATGCTCACTGTTGCTTTGAAAAGCAGCTGAGAGTTGGGTAGCTTTGCCTGGTAGAAAATGGAGAGAAGAGGAAGACCAGAATGTTCCGTCTCCCATAAGTATTACTGATGTTATGAATATATTGACTGCCGAAAATCTCCATCATATAGGCTCTAAAATGAGTTGTTTTTCTTACAACTGTTGGATGAGGACAGAAGATCAACTCTCAGTGCCTGGTACTGGAAGAAACTCCCTGTATGACTTTAAGCACATTGACAACTTGATCATGAGGTCTCCTGACTTCTACAGAGAATGAATTATGCTCAGCTTTTAGATCACGTTCTTAGTTTCTGTGAAGTTGATTGCTCATTTTTCAGATCTCTGGGATTTCACTTTTCTGATGTTTTATCCAGTCTTCCCTCTTTATACTACATCTAAGGTAGGAACTGGTTCTTACTATAATGCAGAAGGACAAAGTACTGCAAAAGGTGAGTAACAATTATTCAAACTTTCTACTGTAATACAGGTAAGAAAATATATTACATTATAGTATTTCTGCCCCTTATTTCTTGATAAAAATCTGTAAGGGATTTCTTCCTATTATTTCTGTCCGCAGCTCAAGGGAGTTAAGTAAGAAGACACATACAAAAACCAAGCCAGATAAGGCATCACTAATTTTTCCCTCAGATTTTGCTTCTGCTACACTTCTGACATTAAAACAGAAATAGTGTTTGTGCCCCAAAAAAATGATTAGACTCAAGAAAGCTGGTGGAAAAATGAAAAGAAAGGAACCTGTTATGGAATTCAGGGTGTCATCTTTTTCCTCTTGAGTTCCAAATGTCTCAAAATCAACTTTTGGATTTTTGCTTTTTGCCGTACTCTTCATACTAGCCTCCGTATATTTACGAGAGAAAGTAAAAAACTATTATTTTTCTGTGCTGCTAATATTTTCTATTCTGTTTCAGAACTTCTCCAATGCTAAAAGGAAGAAAAGATGGAAGTCTAATCATGATAAAAGGCTAAATAGTACCCCCCTCATACATGAAAAGTAAAACCTCGAATATTTAGGTCTAATTTTTTTTTTTTACCTCTAATTTTTAATCTCTTTTTTTTCCTCTCTGATTAAGGAAAAAAATAAGAACAGATTCCAATGGTTTCATGATTATTAGATTTTATTACATAACTGAAAGACAATATACGGTGAACAACTTCGCAATTATTCAGGTCAAGGAGAGCTATTCAAATAATTCAAAAACCACTACTAATAACATACAAAATAAAATGCAATTCCACCCGTAGGGAGCAGCTAGTCCCGTGAAGAGAACACTCAGGTCCAGAACAGCTGATCCCAGAGAGACAGCAAAAGAGACAAGCAAAGCAGGAAGGCCAATTATATAGAAAACAGTTTTACTTCTCCCATACAAAGGAAATATGAACATTTTATGTTGTAATCACTATGAATAGATAACCTCCTTTCACGAATTCACAGGATTGCACTCTTGTTACTGTATTTTAGGCAAAGACCCTTACACCTCAGTCACCTTAGCTTCAAAAAGGAGAATGCAAAGTGTATTTTGTTCTAACTTGTTGCCTGCAGCGAGCCACATATTACTCACTGGAAGACTCTAGTGCAGCCTGGCCGCAGTTCGTCTTCCTCCTACGAGACAGAAGAGAGAGAATGAACCCAAGGAGCCTTCTTCCCTTCCAAAAGTAGCATGAATGGTAGTAAGAAGTTGTTTTTGCCCTTGCATAGCACTACGGGACTGGCAACAGTTTTAGCCCCAAATACTACATAAGTAGATGTAGCAATCTTGTTCACTTCGAAAAAAGAGACTTCCAAGAGTCATCGCTTACAGCATCCACCAATACAAAACTCCTGTGACACCAGCACTTTGGATATACTTCTAAGTGTTGACAGTTCTTGTGTTGTTATACAGGACGCAATTTGTTTTGGAGTTAGCTTTGTTTTCACATGACTGTGATTATGCAGTAAATCTACTGTCCAGATTGCACTAAGTTATTAATGCATGTCAGTAAATTATTAATACCGTAATACTAACTATAAGAATCTGCAGTTCTATTACAAAAGCAATAATAACAATGACTTTTACCACAGCAGAAAACCGACATAAACTTGGATGCATTGCACCACATGACAGAGGGCCAAAGGCTAAGCTTTATACAATGGAGAAATAAAGGAATTTGTGTAAAAAAAATGTTTTGAGTGTTACTACTTTTGGAGGTGACTAACTACGATGTTTTCTGTTGCTAATGAAACGCTGAATCAGTCAGATTCTACATTTTATTAAGAATTACTGTATTTATTGGAAAGCCGTTTTACATGCACAAAATATTGAATTAGCATCCTTCTCCACTAAGATACAAGGCCAGATTCTAGCCCCACGGTAGTGTCACTATAGCATAATAATTACTGAAAAACCCCGGTGAGTCCTCTCAGTTGACATGGGAGAGTATAAGGTAGGAAAACACAGTGAAAGCACAGTAGTGAAGAACAGCATGGTTACAGCCCTGCATCTCTGCACTGATGCTAACTTCACTTCTTGTTGAGAGTCATCATTCTGTTCACTGTAGAAAGATTCCTGCATACTGCTTATTCCACTAATCTTGAAGACATTTCTGGTATAAACAAAATATATTTGCACCATATGGAACAAGAAGTACTGAGTATAGAACAGGATCCTCACCATACTTTACAGTAGGAAGGGGTAAAATATTTTATTACTAAATACAGGCCTGAGATTTTAAAGGTTACATTCCTGACTCAGGAATTATAGAAATCAACAGCAGAACTTCCACAGGTTTGTAGAATCATGCACACAGAGCATGCAGACATGTAAGCTTCATTCGCAGCTCTGCCATGGGTTTGCTCATACTGTTCTCGGTAAAGTATGTGTCTTCCCTGTCTCCCTGATGACGTGCATTATGTGGGAAATAATGCACTGCTGTTCACATCTCTCTTATACTTGCATGAAAAGGACAGAGTATTATTGATGTTAAATATGTATTGGTTTCTAGAATTTTGAAGCATACAATAGTTCTAAGCATGCTCTTTCAAAATATATTTCTATTATAAAACTCTTTCTAATGGCAGTTTTAGAAAGATCAAAAGGAAGAGACTTGATTTTTTTCTATGATTCTGTGATTTTTTCTGTGAACAAAAGAAATACTTCAATACTAGTATCTAAAGTCACATTTATTGTACTTTTTCACAAAAAAGGTCATTAATATATGACAATATGATTTGCAGTATGCCATGCTTTACTGAGTTTGTTATAATTGAGTAAAATAATGTATATTCCTCCCTGTGACTGCTATTTCCTTGCATCTACTGAAGAATGAGCATAAATTTAACTTATAGTTTCATTTTGCTCTGATCAGAAATGGTGAAACAGATCATTGATATTTTTCCCCCAGTCTTCAGGTTATGTGTTGGTTCATCAACCCTTATACTACCCCTGTACAGTGGCTGCAACTATATAATTATTGACTGGAAGAACAGAAAATAGAGATTTCAAGTTAGGTAACATAGTGAATAAATTAAAATTATTATGACCCTGAAAAATATGAGGAATATTTTGACTTCATATCTGTCATCCAAAGTAGTTCACTACTTTTCATAAGTCATAGATACAATAACTATTTCACAGAGTTGTCATGCAGTTTATGTAATCTTCTAATAAACTAATAAACCATGATAAAAATTAAAATCCAAAAAATTTTCCAAACTGCAGTGGTAGCAATCTGTAAATCCTGTAATCTCTGAGAGATTCTTTAGCATAAATTAATAGTATGGTAAAACCCAGCCACTGACTTTGTTGTACTGCAGGTATAACCGGAGTAACTTGGAGTCAACTTAAGTACGTTTATTTAAGAACTGGTATGGTTAAGAGCTAAATTTCAAAAAACTTAGGTGCAGTAGCACTGTCCTGGTTTCAGCTGGGAGAGACCTAAATTTTCCTCCCAGTAGCTGCCATGTTTGGATTTAGTCTGAGAAGAATGTTGATAACACTCATATTTTCAGTTGTTGCTGTGAAATCAAGAACTTTTCCAGTTTCTCATATTCAGCTGATGAGCAGATGTGCAGGAGCTGGGAAGGAGCACAGCCAGACAGCTAGCCCAGGCTGGGCAATGGAAATATTCCATACCATAGATGTCATGCTAAGTTTATGAATGGGGGATGGCTGGGGGGCAGAAAGCTGTCTGCATTTTCTTGTTTTGGTGAGATCGAATCCTCTCTTGTCCAGGAGCTTGAAATTTTTTTCAAGAATTTTGAGATTTTGGGGTTCTTCATTCGCTGCTCAGGGACTGACTGAATCTGTCATTGGGTGGTGATAAAAATTGTATATAGGGTTTTTTTGCATATTCTTTATAATAATAATAATAATAAGTATTATTATTATTATCAGTATTAGTATTTTCTTTGTTGTCTTATTAAATTGTTTTCATCTCAACCCATGCGTTTCCCCTTTTGTCCATTTTGTCCTCCCCATACTGCTGCGGGGGAAGGGGAGGGGCGAGAGAGTGGCCATCCAGTGCTTAGTTGCCAGCTGCTGGGTTAAACTACGGTAGTACCAAAGGAGAAAATGCCCAGCTATGGCTACAGCTTACTTTTGATCACCGAAACAACACTTTATAAATCATCACTTCAGTCAGAAAATTAATTGAATTTACTGGGCAACAAACACACGCATATATATGTATGTATGTATTAGTACGCATACAAATAAACACAGAAAGTTTACCTTTTGCCTACTTCTAAAGTGTGTCACTTAAGAAGTCGCTTAATTTTCCCATGCTTCCTCATCAATCAAAGTAGAAAGCAGTAGAAGGCAGGCAAAAAGCTATATATGTCTGACATGGTTAACCTGAAATCAAACCTGTTGCATGAGCACAGAGAGTAATTTCAATTTAAAGAGCTCATAAGAGATTCCCCATGATGCCATAAGCTAGTAAACACAATTACAGTTTATGAGTTAGTGGAACAATATGTCAGAAACAACAACAAGCTTTAAAGTAGGAGCCGAGTCCTCATCCACAGTAGACAATTCTCATACGTAACCTAACTCTTTAGGGAGAATACTGGTGTATGTTGAATACATGTGGTGGAACTTATCTGCAAATAAGCTGAATTTGTTACCAAGTAACAAATATGTTCCAGCCTAATTTTGTTTATTTTTATCTAGTCTTTAATCCTGTATGTAAATAAGATTATCTTTTTTACTTACAGCAAAAGAATTATTGAAAACATTGCACCTAAATAGTTGAAATTGATGGGAGTATAACCTCTTACACTATAGAACATGCTTTACTTGTACTGCATGTTGTTTCTATAGTTCATGATAACACACTTCTCAGGACTTTAAAAAAATTCTCATGAAAACAGTGAATAAAATCTGTGAAGTAGAGATGTAGATTATTGATTCCTTTACAGAAGAGGTGCAAACGTGATTTGCAATGTAGCTGACACGAAAGTCAGGGAGCTAAACAATTCAATCAGTTTAGCTCATTCAAGCAAAAGTTAAGAAAAGAGCTAATAGTAGTATCTAACCAAGGATCTGCCTCCAGAAAGAAAATATTTCTTTTAAAGACAGACAGACTAAATATGAGACTCATACTAAAATTAGCTTGTTTCCAGACTAGAAACAGAGATAAAAACATGTAATCGCTCGAATATTTTGATGGTGTCTACTTCACTTTAAATTATTCCCAAAACGAAACAATGCTTTTTGGAAGTTACAAATGCAACGCAAAATTAATTTTTTATTGGGGACAATCTCCTATGGATTATCAAAGTTGACATACATACAGTTTCTTCTGATCTTAAAAGTTGTGCAATAGAATGTCATAGCAAACTCAACCTAAACAACCAGATAACCTGACATAAACCAAAGATAACCTTAGTTTTCGTTATCATTTGTTCCGCATTTTTTTTTTAAATTTGCAGAAGGAAGCCTATCCTGAAAAAAAGTATAGGTTGCTCAGACTCAAAATAGCTAAAATATCAAATAATTATTATTTATCTTTTATAATCTTCACTGTTTAAACTCAGTGGTCTGACAGTTATAATCAGTTAACATACATTCTGTCGAAAACTTGCACGTCTTGCTAAGATTTTAGAATGATTCATAATAAACTGAACTGAATTAATAATTAAACAGCTATCATTATTTCCTTTATGCAGGATATTAATTGAGGTCAAAGATCATTTAGAGCACAGTTATTAGACTGTATGCATTAAACAGAAAAAAAGAAAAATGTGCTTTTCTAGCCTAATAGATTTGTAATGGCTGCAAAGAGATAATTGTGGGAAACCTTAAATAATCCCTGTGAAAGCTTTTGGAAACAGACTGTGTTATTGATGAGTCAAACAGAGCCAGGATGTTCAACCGGGGCTTCTATCATCCTAGTATCTGCTGGAAGAATATTAGGGTTGGGCACATACATCCAGGAGAGATACACAGTGTCCTGAAGATGGTTTCTTGACATACAATATCTATAAACCAAGGACAGGAGGTGCTCTTCTGGACCAGATAATCCCAAAAGAAGAAGAACTGTTCAAAGATGTAAAAGCCAGTAGCAAATGTGAACGGCAGTGACAAAGAACTTAAAGCCCTGAAAGAAGGGAGCAAGACAAATAGTAGAAATTCTTCCCTCGGAACGATTCAGCTTCAGAACTGAAGCTTTCCAGAAAATCGCACTCTCAGCAGTGGTTTGGGCCTTTTGGCATCTCATGATTTTTCTGCCTGCTCCAGCATTTTCTTATTTATGTTTTAAGGCTAGATAAGAAATAGCTTGCACCTCCTCTAAATAACTGAGATGTCAACATACACTCAGCCAAAGGTTTTGAACTTTGTGGAGAGGGGAGAAAAGAAAAAAAAGAAAGCATTTATACATTTTCTTACACTCCAGAACCTGATGGTCCAGTAATTAGAATGCTCATCCAAGGAACAAGAGGCCTATTAACTTATATAACTGCTCTGTCACACAGAAAGCCAGGCTTTGAAATACAACCTGTCATGCCTACTTGAGTGCCTAACTGGAATTTCTAGATTACTAGCTTAGTCCTCCCCAGGTATGTTTCTACTTTATATTAAAATTATTCACCAAATCTAACAGAGATGACAGAGAGGACTGCAGCACCTAATGGTAAAGGAAAAAATACCAGAAGAAGGACTTAAACATAAATATTAAGTATCTGAAGTATAAACTTCAGTACTTAACTGACCCTTGAATACTCTACAGAAGGAGTTTTGTCCTTCTTGGTTGTGATCAAATATTCTCCACTGAATCCTAGGAATCTCTCTCAGGTTAAAATCTGTTCAAAGCAGTACAACCATGTGAAAAGCCTTCCTTAGCCCAATAACTGAATTCGGTATCTAACTCTACTCAAAACTGGAGTTCACAGCATAATTGAAAAGAAGATTCTAGGGTTTGGGATGTGGGTTTTTTGGCTGTTTCTTTTTAATTAAAATGGTGAGGGCGCAACATTTTAATCCCAGAAGGTGATCTCTAATCTTGACCCAGAACAGCATTTAAAACACTAGATTCACTTCAGACCTAAGGACATTTCATGACAGTATCTATATACTTAAAGTTAAGAACATGCTTTTTAGGCTGATGAAAACCAAAATAATTAAATTTCACACTTTCAAAAGGATGTAGAACGGCAGCTATAGTACTAAATGCCATGCCATAAATGTGACATAGAAGGTCTTCATGATATTATGTTTTCTCAGAATATAGAGATAAATTTACATAAAGTGCCAAATGACACCGAGAAGACAAAGATCAAGGAAAGATTCATGAAACAAAAATTACTAGTATCTTCACTGAAATTCTAGTATAAAAATACAAAGCTTATGTACAGCTTCAGTGTAATAGCCAACTGCTTTCAGGACTTTTTTGTGAATAACAGAGCAGTTTTCAGCTCATAATTTCTATTCACAGCTTAGTTAAGACAAATGTACGCTTGGGTTTGGAAATAAGATCTGAAGGGGAAGTCTATCACCAAAATAATGTCTCATAAAAACGTCATAGTATAGATGTCAGCTTACTTAACCATTAGAACAGTGGGGGTTTACAGCACAAAGACTTTAAGGAAGTGTGGCATTTCACATTTAAAACATTATTGTGCACAGCTATAAACTTTATTTCCAGTTGGTCCAATATAAAACACTTCTAAACAAAGCTTTCATTTGTAAAGATATTTTAGACTTAAAAATTTCCCAGAAGAGAGACATAGGGAATATTTTTTTAATGATCTACAGAAGCTCTAAAAGTTTGCAATGTCTTCTGATTATTTCACCAAAACTATAAATCAGATTGATGTTATGTATAATTAAGACCCCCAGTGTTTTGGCAAGACTCCTCTAGTTAAGTGTTTTGAATTTCAATGTCTCTGGGGAATTGAAAAAAAAAAGAAAAAAAAAGATAAGACGACCAATATCCTCTGAAACAAATTCTCCTGTGGAAAATGAGAGAAGAAATAATTTTGTAAAACATTCTTTCCCTACTCAGTGGTCTCCCCTGGAATCATGCTGCTTTTCTAAAAGCGTTTGACTTCTCAGAAACATTCATAGGTTTCCCATTATAAAAATCATTTAAGATTACAGGCTTTAGCTGCTATTAAAAGGAAATGGTCTTCACAATGAGGAATTCATACGCTGCTTCATGCTTAGATACGGAAAATGGATCATTCAAACTATATCCAAAGGATGTCAGTGTTACTGGGGTTCATGTATAACTATCTACATTTTTACTGACTAAACAAACGTTCATTATTTGTCTACAGCTTTCATTATCTTTTGAGTATAAATTAATGCAGCCTTCAAGGTGTTGTTACTTAAATGGATGGTTCAAATGATGTATAATATTTTCCTTTTCTGGAACACAAGATTATTACAGTTAAGAACATTCTTTCACAGGTTCTGTTTTATACCATGTTTAGAAATCACACAGGACCATAAGGATGCCTGCAGAGGAAAGCAGAAGAGAACTACATATATACATATTCTAGAATATTTCTTGGAAAAAACTCGGTAGTTAGTGTTGACTGTACGTAAGGGCTCTTCATAGCTAGAACTAGTACGGAAGTATTTTTAGTTTGATTTCCAAAGAAAAATTACTAAAAAAGAAAAAGCAGACCATAGTACTAGTGTATACTGAGTGCTTGTGAGCTTACGATTGCTTCTAAGTTAGTGAAATATCAGCTGTATTTAATAAAGCCACTGTTTTAATACTTAGATAATTTTAAATTCAGACAACAATGAAAGAAATATTAACCAGCTTTTAAAAAATAACTCAGACCTTTTGTTAATGTTTATTTGATATATTGCTTATTATGAAATTCATTCTGCTAATAGAAAATAAATGCCGTTACTGTATTGCAGAAGAAATAAATCTGAACAACAACAAAGTCTAAAATATAGAACAACTAAAATAGAAAGAATAGCCTATGTTTAAACATACAGAAGCATTCAATCTATGCATCTCAATTTACTTTAAAAGGGTGAAAAAATGCTGACTTTTCTTTATGGCCTCAGCTATGACACAAATGTAACTAAGCACATATTGTATTTGCTTTCAGACACAACAAAAGTTCATCAGAATGATACCAGTTTCTGCATAGATCCATTTATTGTGGTCCTTGAACCTTAATCTAAAATAATTACAAGAAGATTCTGTCTTCCACAACACTTACTTATGCACAATGCAGAGACAGCTAGCTAATAAAATGAGTGATGTTAGGAGCTCACAGTATAGCTACAAACAAATATTCCTGGTTTCTTTTTAAGACTACACTCTAGAAGAGAGTATGGTATTTTTCTTCTCCATTCTATTTCTAATATTCCAAATGCTGAGGCAAACTCCATTAGTACCACTTCTTTGAATGATAAATGGTTCATAGTCCTCAAAAGTCATTTGAAGAAATAAAAAAAATTATATGTCTTTTTCCCCTAGTTTCTCCACGTCTCCCTTGTAGGCAATAAAATCAAGTGGATTTTTCTTTTTAAAGTGGTAAGTGAAGCAAGGAGATGGTTGCTCGTGTGACAGAACTGTACAGTACAGATATAGTTCATGAGTATAAGATCAGAATTATCATTCCCAAGAATATTTTTGCATTATTTTGATCCACTTCTGGCTATAAGAGTCTTATAAAAGATGTCAGAATCTATGTTTTAGTAGTCCATTATGGTTCAGGAAGGAAAATGCAAGGAGATAGTAAATTTTTTTTTTCCTTTTCCCTTTTATATTTTGTTAACTGTCCAAACTTCATGAAAGGTAACTTTACTTCAAATGGGAAAATATTTGTCTAGAAATTCTAAGACCACTTCTGTCATGAAGAAAATCTGACCAATTGTAAGATTATGAATTCAGATGAGTAGGAGCATAATTTGGGCTTACACCTTTATGAAAGCCTTGGAAGCAGAGGGGGGAAATAAGGTGGAATAGAAACTTGTTAATCAGCAAAACATAAGATCAAAGAAAATATCCCAAATTCCAGAATGGACTTTTTGTTTGCTTAGCATCTACTTTTCTTTCTACGTATGAAGAAGTTGGGAAAAAAGCCAATAAGCATATTAAAATTCTTTTTCAAAAGTGACTTTTCCTATAAATATTAGTCTGTTAGTAAGCACCTTTCAGATCAATGCATTTTTAAGAACCTCTTGCTCTTTTCCCACTTCTTCATGAAGATCAGAGTTGCTGTTTTTGATTTTTGCTCAATTTCATTGAGTCATGCAACACAGTCAGCTTTGCTTACCTCCCAGGTGCTTCCTTTCAGTATGACTAGTTTAGAGAAGCACAGCTGAGTCTATGAACACAATACAGCTGGGCCAAACGCAGCATTTCAGTCTCCTTAAACTTCCTACAAACTGAGATCACATTCAGTCTGACTTTTGTGTTCAGCTTTCCTGCTCTGAAACTTCATGGATGTTAAGAACTCTGTTCTGATGCAACCATCACAGCTCTAGAGTTGAGTTCAACTCCTCTCAGACAAAGAAGGAAATTCTCGGTGAGTAGTCAAACTACTGAGTCATTAAGATAAATGGAAAAGGCCCACTTGGTTCATTTCACAACATCATTTCAAGGAAACATTTGCTTTAGATACTTTAACTGTAGTTTAGATAGTTTAACTTATTGTTTAGATAGCTGAACTACTTTTGCAAATTCTAGTACTAGATGCATAAACAGATAGGCAGTGCCAAAACTCAAACCAAACACGCATCATCCCCAATCTCTGTAAAAAGATTTCTACACCATCGGCCTGTCCTGCAAATATAAATCTCAATGACTGCAATACCTGGACTTTAAAATGAGCTGCAGAAGACAAGTGTCAGTCTCACACAGATGAGATGCAAAACGCAAATCATGAGCTTGGCAGGAGAGCCACTGGAAAAGCAGACAACAAGCAGAAGATAATGAAGTGACCATTTTCTTCTAACAGGGGACACAAACTAAAAGCTTACATAATGCAAAATAAGCCATGTAGACAGAAAATACATTTAAATGAAATGTACTGTAGGGAATTGCAAATTGATGCCAAATTTATACATATAAGAAAATCTTTAGCTGTTTGTTTTTTTCTTTTTTTTCAAAAAATAGCAGTGGCTATGTACGTTATTCACAGTGACCCTACAGCCAGTGACAAGCAGCAATTTCAATGCCAATGTTCATACGATATCCACTCTACGGCACAAAACCAAGTTAACTGTTTCCCCTCTATCTTACAGAACATTAAACTCTCTCCATTGAATAATTCCTAAATTATGCTAATACTATCAGCACCAAATTCTTTTAATTCATCACTGAATCTGCAGGTTTTCATTGCAATACTGTGCAATGGGATATGCAAATTGACAAACAATTTCAATACATGTAGAAATTACATCAGATGTAAACAGGTAAGCTACAGACAAAAGAACTAGATTTTAAAAACGTAACAATCAGATAAGGTGTGCATATTTTAGTTTTCTCTATGCTCATTCAGAGCTGCTGGCACACTCGAAAAATTAAAATCCAGTGTTTTGGAACCACAAAGACTTTTCATTACAGTGTTCTAACTTATAGAATTTCCAGCTACACATTTCCATCAAACAGACTCTGTTGCAGAAATAAGCTCATTTGTATAACACAGAATCAAATTCAGATCATGTAAGCAACAACAACAGTTCTTGACTTCATTAGGCAATATTAAATTATTCCTAGAATAAATACACAAATCCATAGTTTAGCCTCATAAACAATCTCTTTGTTACATTTGAAAGAATCATAAAAGCCACAAAACTTAATGGTAAATTTTTGTAAGAGAAATGTTGTCATTGCACTACACAGTATAATCTCCCTGCTAGCACACAAGAAATGAGAACACATTATCAGAGACAGCAATTCAGCATAATGGAAATGCTGCACCAGAGGAGTAAGTTATGAGATCACGGAAAGAGAAAAATCATGTCACTTTTTGCTTGTGTTGTGAAGCCAGAAGGAAGGCAAGAACAAGAAATGAATAACATGCTCATTAAGTATAAAAAAAGCTGCATATCCCAGCTTTGCAAGTAAGGTGGGTGGTGCAAGGATGGAGTATTAAGAAAAAAACCTCCAGCACAGTATTCGTCTTTAAGACACAAACAGTTGATGTAGTTTCAGGTGACTAATGCAAGGGCTCATAAACGCTATCCTGAAAGCTTCATGTACAAAATAGATTAGGTACTGTATTATGGAATTGTGTTATCAGTTCCACAGCTGCAGTTGCAGTGAGGGTTTTTTTCTCAGCTACCGCAAGTATTTTATCAAATAAAGTAACTCCTCATGAGTGTTCACAAAGAGCCAAGAATGCTTTTGGAATCTGGCTGCAATAAAAACCATATCTGCTAGGACAACCTAAAGATCAAGAGCAAGGATCACTTATGAGGAATGTGAATAAAAGATGGAATAAGAGGTTTCATGTTCTAAGTATTTCAGTGATTAACACAGCTATCCTTGAACACTGCTAAACCACAACCTTCTGTATTTAATTCTAGGGCCTGAATGACCCTTTTTTTTTTTTCCTGCTCACATCTTGACAAACCATTAAAACTTATAGAATCCATCTGAGAAACTGTGAGTCCTCCAATGTACGTGCATATGCTTCAAACCACTTTCCATCCTCACACAAATATCTACAACCTACGTAGAGTTTTGAATGACTGTTTCACTACTTCACTGTTCTTTCGAAAAAGCAGCAAGTTAATAGCAGGACACAGATAACCTTTAGGTGAACTAGTTTTAGGTCCTCTCATCTTATGAGTATCACTGCCAGCTCTCAAAGTGATTGTATATATAATATTCAAAAGCAATGATTACTAAACTGATCTTGTGTGTTAGAAGACTGTTATTCACTACCTCTCCCTAAAACATAACCATGAAAAATTAGCAGAGCTATACAGGCTATCAGTCCCACTCATCCATACCAGAACATGCAGATAACTGAACACAAAATGTTACATCTGAAGAAAACATTGGCTCTAATGAACACATTCAGTTAAATAGCCATCACACTGTTGCCATCCCTTACACATGGGACAGACTCAGACTTACACTGGAAAAGACCAAGTTCCACAACATGCAGATAAAACTCTAGAGCTGCCCGGTTATGCTTTTCTCCACAGAATTTTAAGAGATGGGAAACTCTGTGGAGAATGCCTCAGTTTAAAGAGCAAGTTTCCCAAATGCTCACTATACTAACAGAAAATTAATCACTGCCATAACTTTGCAATGAAGAAAAAAATGTTCTAAGCATGGAAACATAAAAGCAGAAAGAACGAGGACATAACGTGTTTCCAACATTGATGAAAATTTCTAGAAAAATTAATTTTAGTCAAAACAATATTTTGGTTTAAAAGTTGGCAAAGAAAATTGACCAACTCTAACTTCATATAGAATCTGTGTTTCATATAGATTGTTCATATAACCAGATAGGTCTTTCAGCAAAATACCTCTTTCTTGCACTAGGATTACACTAGCAAGACAATGAAAACAAATGCCTACAGTAGATCTTGATATAAATTTAGAAGAGCGGACAGATTTAGAAATTCAGGGTCTCCATGTTGAACAATTGCAATTATCTTCTCCTTGGTTTACAAAGCTGCTAAACTTTGCTGCATCCACATTGCAGCTTTTTGTAACCCCAAGAAGCCAAAGTAAACAGAAATGAAGATTTCATCCCACTTACAATATTAGGAGTTCAAATCAGGCAACGAACTGAAAAACTTCAAGTGTGGACTTCATGATCTTCATTTTAATGTTTACTGCAGAATAATTATAGAAGTTTACTAAACCAGGGTTGTTATTTAGGGCTAAAATTTCAGCTTACAGGAAGGGTAGCTTGAATATAGACAGGTTCAAAGGAATTGCACTTGGTCTGTGTGTATCGGTACTCGTACATAGACACTGACTGCTTCCACAGAACGTGTGTCATTGAGATACATCAGAACAAAAAAAGCAGGCCCTGCTGCTTAGGAGCTTATGAACATACCGAACATTAACCAACAATTCTATTGTTCATAGTTAAACTGTACATTTAACTTTAAATCAGAGCCTTAAAGGTTATACAATTCAGTTATGCAGCAGCACAATAACAAATAAAATATAATGAAAGATTTAGCCAGCTTTCCCACTCCAGCTTTCAAGAATGCTGTGATGGGTAATCCCAGAAGAGACCCGATAAAACCAAGAATGCAGGGCAGAAATGCTAATACCATTTCTCAAATCAAGTACCTATTCCCAGAGTCACTATCCATGCTATTATGTACAGTCTTTATGTAAGAAAAGATGATTTATTAAGACAGGAAAAAGAGAATGCACTAGGTATTTATCTCCCAAGTTTTTCTTTAGATTGCTCTAATTGTGATGAGAATCTTGAAGATGGGAATGTGTTAAATAATGTATAACATAAAAGTGGTAATGAAGAACCTTGGGGAGGAAGGGGAATGTGAAACACTCAGTCACAGCTAGAAAATTCAGCCTTCCAACACGTAAATAAAGCTGATTAGGAAGTGCAGTTTGGGACTGCAAAGAAGGATTAAAAAAAAAACTTTTCTCTTTAAATCTTCATTAGTGATACAACTGATTCCTGCTAAGATCACCCACATAGACTGTGGATGAATTCTAAATAAATAAAATAAATTAAATTGCTTTTCCCCAAGTTGAGTCTGTTTTTCCCGTGATGGTAATTGCTGAGTGAAGTCACTTTCCCTATCTCAACCCACGAGCTTTTCGTCATGTTTTCTTCCCCTGTCCATCTGAGGAGGAGGAGTGATAGAGCAGCTTGGTGGACACCTGATGTCCAGAAGTAACAGCAGGTAAATGAGTTGTTTTCATTTTAAAAAAATAACACAAGTTCTTTCTGTGCAAGTCTTACATAGGTTGTACATTTCCAGCAGCCCGGGCCATTAATATAAGTTCAAGCAGCGCAACAGCAGCAGGCACCTCTCCAAGTTTCTAGTGGGTTTCCAAATACCCGCAGTTTGGAGATGCTCCACATTTTTGAAGCAGTCTGGTTTAGCGCTAATCTAGAACGAAAAGAAAATCCCTTACAACCACATAATCCATTTGATCCCTTGGGTTCCTCTCAATGTAAGATGTAGTTTAGTGAATTAATTGCATAGCCTCGTGGAAGGTTATACTCCAGCCTGACACACAGTTGATAAAAAACAGAGCTTATCTTTATAGGAGTGACTGCCAGGTTTGTACTCAAGGGCATATATATTTTGACAAAATCTTACTTCAGAGTACCAGACATTTCTGCATTAAGAGTTACATTATTTATTCTACTTGGAGATTAAGACGAGGCACAACATTTTGTAACAGGTAATGGTTACAGACTAATTTGGGAGGGGGACATAGAAAGGCATAGATTTTCTTTATTAAAAACCTCTGGAGAAAAACGTATTTTCTTAGCTTAGCATCTGGCACCTTGTCACTTGCATGAATAGTATTCTCCTGCAATTTAATTAATATACTACTAGTTTTGGGAAAAAAATCCTTATTTTTTGTCACTTGAAATTCCTGTAGCAGCACTCTTAAGCAGATTTCAAGGGAACTGGAATTACAAGGAAAGAAATGTTATAATGCACAAACCTGAAATTATTCTCTCTAGGTCTATAATCTAATCAACATTATCACACACACAAAAATTTAAAAAACCCAAAACATTTGATTACAGCTACTGAAACCAATACTCAACATTTTCCCTAAGGCAATAAACCTAATCACATAGCAATGTTAGCAAGCACAGAGAGTGTGAACGTATAAAAAATACTTGTTTACTACAGGTAGATGAGAACAAAATCTAACAGCTTAAAAATTTCTACAGGTTCTATCCTATTCTAACATAAAATTTAAAAGTGAAATTTCTTAGTTCTCTGGCAGTCACTGTGATTAAATAAAACACATTTGTTCTCCACTATCAAATATTATTCTCATATCAAAAGTCACATACACATTCAATTTTGAAAGTATATTTTAAATTAGCAATATATAAGTTATTAACAATATGTAATGAAAACTGACGTGTTTTCAAAGTGTTTTCACTTCAGCAGGAACATGACTTTCTGTCAGAATACCACTATGACAGTATAGCAAATGGCTTCAGGTTGCACCAGGGGAGATTTTCGTTGGATATTAGGAAGAATTTCTTCACTGAAAGGGTTATCAAGGGTTATCAAGCGTTCGAACAGGCTGCCCAAAGAAGTGGTGAAGTCACCATCCTTGGAGGTATTTAAAAGACGTGTAGATGTGATGCTTAGGGACATGGTTTAGTGGTTGACTTGAGAGTGTTAGGTCTTAAAGGTCTTTTCGAACCTAAATGATTCTATGATTCTATGTGGCCTAAAGTTCCATCAGCAACATAGGACACTTGACTTCACTTTGTATGAAACTTTGTTTCAGTCAAAGAGCATGCAGATTGTGCCAGGAACTTATGTTTGACCAGGATAAGGTATTCAAAGGTATACTAAAGAAACATAGGAAAAAATTTATATATGGATGACAATAAACGAATGCAAGAAAGACATACCCAAATGATGCCACGTAGGAGCTTCCTGACATAATGGGACGTAATCGGAACAAAGAAAAATTTCCTTCATTTATCACAGAATCCAGATGTTGCAACAACTCAGTCAACCTCAAACCTTAGAGAGAAAATTGGCATAAATGTATCCATTAAAGAGTAATCATAATAAAAGTCATTTATGCATCACTTAACAAATTGAAGTTTCTTGAGCATTATGATTTAGTCTGAATTAATCTTATGAACTGAACACTAGCAGATCTTGTTCATTAAAATTCTAACAAGGCCAGCTTGGTTGAGAACACCAGCATATTGTTCCTCTTCACATGGTAACATATGTCACAGAGAAGTAATAAATAGTTCCTCCCACCTGTGTGAGCTATTAAATGAAAATATATCCTCTTTATTTTAGGATCTGGGTGCTGTTTTGGCATCCCTACGCACTGTGCTTCTGGAGGAAACCTTGGTCAGCAAGACTGCGAAGGTGAAATTGTTTCCAATTTTTCCTTAAAGTAGGCCATCCAGGACTATTTCCAGTTAATAAAAGCAGCACAATATTTAAATGCTAATAGAACAAGATTAGTTTTCTGGAGGGAAAAACTCCAGTCTGCTGGGACAGATTAAAAACAAAAGATCTAGAAACAACACTCTCTGCTGCTTATTGTGTCCTTCCAAGGCAGGACAGGAAGCTAATAGAAGCATCCTTGGATTGAATAGGCCTCCCAAGGTGGCTGCATTTCTCCTTTCCTCCAGAGGGTTCTACATGACCTTGGACAATGTGGGAAACGGGAAAACTCCCTTTTTTCCCACAAGTTTAAACAAATCACATGGTTAGCAGCAGGAGAAGAAAAGATTAAGATGATCAAGGTCTCAGCTGTGGCATTCAAATACACTTCTTTCACACCCTTTTTGCTTTACTTTCTCTCTAGAACTAGGCTTGTCCTTATCCTCACATCATAAATATTAATCCATGTGGAAATCTTAAAATGGTTCCCCCTCAAAAAAAAAGTCATTATTGAAAAAATTTGTATGAGTCTTTATGTACTTGCACATGGATGACTTGTAAAGATGACCTAACTTGGTTAGGAACTCTTATTCACCAAACTTCCTTTCTTTGCCTTCTCTCTACTGCAGCTTCTGTTGTAGCAAAATATGCCCATGTCAAAGAGATAGAAAACAGAGACTGGAAGAGGCAAAGAGATATAGATCAATAATACTTATGCTAGAAGAAGTTCCTCTTACAACAAGAACACTTCAGAAAATATCTACCAGTACCATACACCCCCAGAGGTCAATTTAATGATGCATAAGAAATATGTTAAACTGTTCTGATTTTCTTCAGTTGGAAAAAATAAACTCACTTCCAGTTAACTATTGCTGGCACATCTGTGCCTTGTAATCCCTAGTTTCAAGAAGCAATCTCATTATCTGTTTGAGAACACAAATGCTTGAAAAACAGCTACTTTCATTCTTGCAGCAGTTGTAATGTAGAATGATTCAAACAATGATCTTAGATTCTTTAACCACTCCAGCACCATTTTAAGGAAGAACTATTGTCACACCTCAATACTGAGAGTGATTAAATGTCCCACTCCATTAATGAGAGTGACTCAGATTCACCGATCCCCTTGGCTGGATTAAGGGGAAACACAAGAGGTCCTATATTACTTTACAAGGTTTATTCACAATTATGGTAAATCAACTTATTGTGGCACAATTACAGTAGGCAAACTACTGAGGCACAATTATGCACAATAATGACAGGCAAACTACTGAGGCACGATTATGGTCACGATTACAACAAGCAAACTACAGTAGTACGATTACAACAAGCAAACTACAGTACGGTAGTATGATTATGATAGACAAGTTACTGTGGTACGATTATGATAAGCCTTGCTTTTATAGTTTCAAAGGAGAAGGAAAAGAACATGGGGGGGGGGGGCAGAAAAGAAAAGTTAGAGACTAAGAGACAAGAAATAAAAAGATATCACCAGTCCTGGGTCCAGCGTTGAACCAGCCAGTGGGGGGGGTTCAGGTCCTGGAGGACACTGCCTTTACAGTGATTTTCTCAATTTTATAGGTAGCTAGCCCCCTCCCCTTAGTTGAGTTTCTCACTTCTCATGCTAATTAATTAGTTGGTGATAATCACCTTTTCTGTTATAGGCTAAGTTATCCTCGCTTTCCATGTAAATTAGCACACATGTTCCTTACAAGTGTGGGGGACAAGTCTTTTCAGTTTTGAATTGAGTCGGTGGTCGTGATCTCCCCCTATCACAGTTACCTCTGTTTGACCTTGTCCCAGTGCAGGACTATTGGCTTATTCGCTGTAAAAAGGGAGTTACGTACGGACGCAATTAAAAGTGGTCTGCTGAGCTTTAGTAGAGCAGCATCGGGCTGTGAGGATCTCTCCCTCGGTCCAAATGTCACTTGGCTGATTTAGCATCAGACCACCAGGATGAGCAGGCCCTTTGCTCAGGCCCAGTGGCACAAGAGAAGTACAACGCCCCTGTATCCAACACTCATAGGCTTTGTCCTTCACATCAGCACCTTGGACGAGTGTTTAAGACATTTAAGCTCGTGTTGTCCAGACCCTTAAACTATCCTTAGTAGTCCCAGGCAAGAGATGCAGAGTTTATCCCTTACCTAACTCAGAGTTATTGGACAGAAGGTAAGTGACATTATAGCTTCAGAGTTGAAATTTAAGTAATGTCTTTATTGAAAACTTGTGAAAATAAAATAAGCCCAGGGGCATAACAGTACTCCTCATGGTGTGTCACCAGCATGGAGCAGAGGGAGACAATCACCTCCCTTGACCTGCTGGCCACGCCTCTTTTGATATAGCCCAGGATGTAGTTGGCTTTCTGGGCGGTAAGTGCACATTGCCAGCTCGTGTCCATCTTCTCATCCACCAGTACCTCATATCCTTCTTCTCCTGCTCTCAATGCCTTCATTCCTCAGCCTCTGTTGATACCACAGGTTGCCCAGACCCAGGTGCAGGATCTTGCACTTGGCCTTGCTGAACCTCATGAGGTTCATATGAGCCCACTTCTCAAGCTTGTCCAGGTCCCTCTGGATGACATGCTGTCCCTCAGGTGTGTCAACCACACCACTCATTGTGGTGTCATCTGCAAACTTGTTGAGTGTGCACTCGATCCCACTAGGTCATTGATGATGATATTAAACAGTACTGGTCTCTATACAGACCCCTGAGGGACACCACTTGTCACCTATCTCCATCTGGACATTTAACCATTGACCACTACCTTCTGGATGCAACCATCCAGTCAATTCCTTATCTATAAAACAGTCTATTCATAACATCCATATCTCTCCAATTTAGAGAGAAGGATGTTGTGGGGAACCGTGTCAAATGCCTTACAGAAGTCCAGACAGACGACATCCATAGCTCTTCCCTTGCCTGCTGATTTAGTCTCTTCATCATACATGGCTACTATGTTGGTCAGGCAAGACTTGCCTTTAGTGAAGCCATGCTGGTTGTCTCAAATCACCTCCCTGTCCTCCATGCGCCTTAGCACAACTTCCAGGAGGATCTGTTCCATGATCTTCTCAGGCACAGAGGTAAGGGTGACAGGTCGGTAGTTCCCAGGACCCTTTCTACCCTTTTTAAAAATGAGTGTAATATTTCCCTTTTTCCAGTCACCAGGGACTTCACATGACTTCCATGACTTTTCAAATATCATGGAGAGTGGCTTGGCAACTACATCAGACAATTCCCTCAGGACTCTGGGATGCATCTCATCAGGCCCCAGAGACTTATGTACATTCAGGTTCCTCAGGTGGTCACAATCCTGATCTTCTCTTACAGTGGGATGGACTTTGCTCCCCCAGTCCCTGTCTTGTGGTTTATCCACTCAAGAGGTATGGGAAGAGAGATTGCTGTGGAAAGTGAGGCAAAAAAGTTGAGCACAGAACAGAGATCTGGACTAATTGTAAAAACATGAATCAAAAATATTGAAGATATGTGCTCTAGATGAGCTAATACTAATTATATGGCTAGTTGTTTCTGTCACCTTTGAGGATAACTCTAAGCATGTTAAAAATTCCATTCGAAGGAGGATTTTATTACATATTACTCCCAGATTGCAAGATCTTAAAACTTGTCAAGTCAGTAAAAGTTTGTTGAACGAAATAGAAAATTTGTCCCACCTATTCTAGCACTTCCATTCAAAAACATTTAAAAATGAACTTAATAATTCTTCCATACAGACTGTACTGCATTTCTAATGAGAAGTTTTTGCCAAGCATGGCACAAATTTACACAGAACAGAACTTTCATAACTTACTATAGTAAAACAACAAAACATTCACCTAAAACTACACGATAGTATACAAGAGCCACAGCTACCAGGCTAGTTATGGCACTGTTCTTTCTCAGGTTCTCACCAAATGAACACTTTGACTGTTGTATTCAGTCTTTGCTTTCTTACAGTGGTAAAATCCACACTTCCCCCCACTCTCAGGCCAGCACCAGGATAGGACTTTCATCAAATCAGCCCAAACTAACTCAGTACTTCCAACAGCGACCTAAAGGTCCAGTAGGTCTCCATAATGAGACTTTAACAAGCTCCCGATATGTGTGTTTTTTGTTTTGTTTTCCTCGGAAAGACACAAGAAGAATGCAAAACAATATAGAGTATAGACTGAACTTACAGGAGTAGGTTTAGAGTCCTGTGTGTACGTTTCCTAAGTACCCATTCTTTATCTTTAGTTCAGACACATCTGATTTATGCCCTGCCTCTTAGATGGAGAGAAACAGATTGCACTATTTGAAATATAATCCTCGTAAGTAACTACCTAGTCTGTCAGCATTTTTTCCAGTGATGGTGTTTCCTTACTCAGCCATACTTTTTTCCTTTTGTTATACTTCTGACATGTTAAACCTTTTCTGATACCCGGTTGAAGAGAGGTAACTCCTCCAACTAATTCCTGACAAATCTGTTTGTATTTGAAATTCTTCTTAAGGTTTCCAGTCTCCTTTAATTTAATTCTACCCATTGCTGCCTACTTTAATACAGAATTGAAGGCAGAAACAATTAGATTCTTAGAATTATTCCCAGATATTTTCCATCCTTGTCCCAAACACATTTATATCATTTTCAATGATGAATTGTTTTCTCTTATTATGAGTAGGCATGGGTAGCATTTCATAAAGTAAAAAGGAAGTCATACAAGTTAAATTAGGTAATACTGTGGTAGGTACAGGACCAACAAAATGCTAAAGTTCTAATGCTATAATAGCAAGCATTGAATTACATTTAAAGTGAGTATTAGCTGTTTCAATAGGACAGAAATTATATGTTATAGGGAGACAAGTGAAAACCCAGAAGTAGAACACACCTTTTTGATTGGAAAAAGTTTGCTCTCTGGTCCAAGAAAAATGCAAAATTCTTATAAGGCGTTTCAAACTTCAGTTTGTTAAATGCGAAATATTGGAAGCTCAAGAGAAATATTTGCCTGGAACATACTTGGGGGAGAATAATTTGAGTCACAAATAATAAGTGGAGAAAACCACATCTGAACAGGTTAGCACAAAGGATATGTATTTTCCTGTATATTCACTCAGACGGCAGAGAAACAGACCCAATACACGCATTGATAAATATCTGATAGAAACATTCTTTAAAAAAACAAAGCAAAACAGTTGTTTCCTCTCCTGCACCTCTCCCCTTCAAGATCTCAGAAGCAAAACCACTACATTTTGCTAGGAAAATGTAGATGGGGTTCCTTGTCAGACTTGTATAACAACTGCTCTATAAAAACAACAACAATAAAAGCTGTCAGCAGCTTTTTAAGTAATACGAAAGCCCAATGTAAAGACAAGTCTCCTGCAGGTTGTATACCCTGACAAGCAATACAGATGGCAGAATCAGAAGGCTAGCAACAGTAAAGTTTACAGTGTTCCAGGCTAGAATGGCAAACGACAGTAATTAACATTGTAGCTGACAGACCAAGAGATGGGATTTCAACAGTCGGTGTGAGATGTAGAATACTGTTCTCTCTGAAACCACTTGAGTAGTCTGATGAAGGGCTTCGACACATACATTCCCCTTGGATCCTTTTGCGGACCTACTAAATTATAGGAAAGGATGCTTAAAATGTCATCTCAAACACTAACAGGAAACTTAAAACATATTTTAAAGTAAGAATATGTAATAATCTCTGTTAATGAGTATAGTTATCCTACTTTTACAAACATTGTGGGAAAAAATTCTAAAGAAGAAACCATAGGACAGAAGTAACTTTGACATGAGTTGGAACTCACCTACAAGGCAACATACATGTATACAGTGACATAATATGGGGACAAGGCAATTCTTCTCCAAGAAAATGCTCCTTGATACTTCTCGTTGCTATTAAATAAGACAGACCCACAGAAAAGACCCAGCTTCTTCGAAGGAGGAAAGAAGTGCTTGTAACTAAATACCGCAAAATGGAGCTATTGGGAAGAACCAGAAATCGGACAGCACAAGTCAAGAGATCTGAGCAGAACCAACAGAACACAGTGTCTTGGAAAACTATAAACCAGAGAAAGTTCTGCCAGCACATTTATTATTTTTTTTTTCAGTAAGAGATTTTTTAAGGTTAACAAGACCACGTAGATAAGCATTAAAAATAGAAAAGTCCAATCAGAAAAGTTGCTTCTCTGCTCCTCAGAAATAACTAATATGAATGCTGTTTTGAATAGTCATGGTTGTCTTAACATTGGAAGAAGAGGGACCTCATTTTGAAAGGTCTGGAAAGCTTAGCATATACATGTAAGCACAAGGAAGTCTCATAAATTTGTACAGTGGGGCCTTTCCTGAGAAGTTTTTCCTTTTCTTGTTCATAGTCATTGATACCTTGGTGTCCTTAAACTCCTGCTCGTAGTCCTCCAATAACAAAGATTTCCCTATAAACATTTTTATAATTCATATTTTTAAACTTCTTTAGAGTATGGGCAAGGCACTCAGATTTACCAAGTTCTATCAGGCCTGAGTGAATAGTCTGTGAGCACATGCCTAAGGATCCTCAGAGGAAACCTAACTTGACGTTTTTCTAGCCCCCCTCCAATACAGTGATGATAAGGCAGGTTCTGATGCAATAAACTGGATGAGAAAAGCTATTATGACTTCCTAATGATGAACTCACACAATTGGTCCTCCAGTTGTCCAGCCAGTACTGAGATATGAATTATAGGACTGATCTGCATCAATTAGCTCCACAACTCAATGGGTAATAGCTGGTAAGACTTGGCCTATTTCTTTATCAGAATGCTTGAATCCCTAGTACCTAAAGGTTACGAATCAGGGAAAATTAAAAACTCACCCAAAATTTTGAGAGTTCACTAGGCCAGCAATTCAATGATTCCCTGAATCAAAAATACTTCTTTCAGCAAAAACGGTATTTCTTTTTTATCAGGTACTGCAGAGAGAAGAAAGTAGTAGAGGGTAGGTGTCCAACAGTGAGTCTATAAAGTAGGTTGAGACTTGTCATGTCCTTGACTAGCACAGCTACAACTTGGAAACTGAAGCTGAGACAGATGCTTTTGAAATGTTAAGTTTGATATCTTCACTTTCTTTCAGTAATGCATAGTAATTCCTCCTTCACCGATCACTTTCACATATGGGAATTTATCCTTGCCATAACTACAAAGCTTTTAGTACTTCATGAATGAGCTCACAGCACCATTGACACAGTTTCTGCAATGAATTATCCAAAAGCAGTTATCGCAAAGTGCTCTTGGATAACTATTAATATTGCATATCCTCCATCGCCCATTTTCTCCAGGCGCATTCTAGTTGTATCCTCCAAATAGTCCACATTTATACCTATACACAAAAACATCACAAAAAACTTTGGAAGCTCTTTAAAAAAAGTTATATTTTATCCTTTTCTATCAAAGCATTTAAACTACCTGTTTTTGTCTCTTGTAGGTGCCACTTTTAAGTTCTAATTTCATAATTTTTCAGGGAAATTTACTGAATAAAATTTACAACAACATCCTATCAAAGGAGTAAGCTTTGCAGTCTGCAGGAGATCATAGCACATTGAGCTGGAGAACAGGAAAGGCAGAGATATCTCCTACTCAAAGAGGGGAAAAAACAAAGCAAAACAAAACTACTTAATCTGGACAGTACTTAGCATATCATTACTACCTCCCTTTGCTTTAAAAAAGATTCTTGAGTTTACCTGCATAGATACAACAGGTATCAGCTCCTTTTTCTTCTAAATGCCTTATCACATGCATATGAACACTTCCACCAACATTTCTGTTTGGAGACTAGCCGTCTCACATCCCAAATCCTTGTACATCACAGGAGTAGACTGAAAAAAGACTTGTTTAGTAGGCACTAATTTCTAATAGTGGTAGAGACCAGCTGCTGAACCCCAGGCAGCTCAGCCTGTTACTCCACTGATCCTGAGATGGGCAGTAAGAGGTGATAAATTCAGCATAATGTCACAATTCTGCTGGAGGCAACTGCAACTGGCCAGTCACTTATCACACAAAGTTGAGATCAAAATCAAACTCCCAAACACATAAAGACTCTGGTAACTATATAATCTGGATGTACATTTCTTTTTAAGTGTTTCCTGTAGAATTATTCACAGATCTTCAGGCTTTTCAGAATTCTCTTAAATTGCAAGTAGCTCGTTCTCTCAGATCTCATCCTGCACCTAAGAAATATTCCCAAGACACTGAGTCAATGAATATTTCATTTTTGTTCCTAAAAAGTTACACCCAGCTCCATCTAATAGCACTGTCATGCAGAAGCCATTTTCCATAATCAGTAGTACAAGAGTTTACCAGTTTAATTATTAAAAATTGTATGGGATATGTGAAAAATGAAATCCAAATTCTTTGAATGGATAGGACAATCAATAATTAGGATAGGAATATATTTGAATATACAGGTCAATACTCTGAAATACTGTGAACATCTTATAGGAACAAATACATTATGTATAGCTCCCAATAAACATAGGAGTATTCCACATTTAACACCTATTAATGCTATCACAAAGCTTGAAAGAACATAAGTATATTAAAAAATAATGTAAACCAAACATTTTGTACCCAACCATTCTAATCCCCCAAAACCTACAAGGAAAAAAAAAGGGGCAGAGGGAAGAGGTACTCAAAAAATTGGTTTAGACTTCATCTCACCCTAGGAATAACAGCAATTTACTCCTGTGAAAATACTAAGACCTAAGTCCCTGTCCAAATATTTAATTTTCAAATGACTTATTCCTTCAAGTTTATAAAACACAATACCTTTATGAGATATTTACAATGTGCAATAGCATTGTGCAATACTGGTTTGAAACATTTCAGTTTGAAAGACTGGCATTTGTTCAGCAATGCTGCAGAACAGCATAGAATTTTTCTTGGATTTTTCAAGACAGTTGTTCACAGTGCACACTTGTAACAGTATATATCTAACACTATACTTGAAAAATACTCATTAAAGCAACAGCTGAACTCATGAAAATGCAAAAATACTTAAATTGTTAAACCGAATTTACTTCTGGGAGTTAAGTGATTTCTTGCTATTTATTCAAGAACTGAATGGACCTGAATATTAGTTACAGCTACAGTAATAACACAGATTCACATTAGGAGGTACATCCACGAGTGCTGAGGGAGCTGGCAGATGTCATTGCTGAGCCACTCTCCATCATCTTTGAGAGGTCCTGGAGGACAGGAGAGGTGCTCGAGGACTGGAGAAAAGCCAATGTCACTCCAGTCTTCAAAAAGGGCAAGAAGGAGGATCCAGGGAACTCCAGGCTGGTCAGGCTTACCTCCATCCCGGGAAAGATGATGGACCAAGTCATTCTAGAGGTCATCATCAAGCAAGTGGAGGAAAAGAAGGTTGTCAGGAGTAGTCAGGATGGATTCACCAAGGGGAAATCATGCTTGACCAATCTGATAGCTTTCTATGATGGCATGACTGGCTGGGTAGATGAGGGGAGAGCCATGGATGTTGTCTACCTCGACTGCAGCAAGGCTTTTGACACCTTCTCCCATAACATCCTCCTAGGGAAGCTCAGGAAGTGTGGGCTGGATGAGTGGTCGGTGAGGTGGATTGAGAACTGGCTGAATGGCAGAGCTCAGAGGGTTGTCGTCAGCGGCGCTGAGTC
>Ga0065711_1028482_pt1 | contig 40962 bp, 13 predicted proteins | sample Hoacrofraction12_FD_59098 | JGI IMG/M metagenome (GOLD analysis project Ga0065711, IMG submission 59098) | Hoatzin crop microbial communities from Cojedes, Venezuela - Epithelial fraction 12 v2 (version 2) | ecosystem: Host-associated > Birds > Digestive system > Esophagus > Crop | place... | reverse complement strand
CACCGACCACTCATCCAGCCCACACTTCCTCAGCTTCCCTAGGAGGATATCATGGGAGACTGTGTCAAAAGCCTTGCTGAAGTCGAGGTAGACAACATCCACGGCTCTCCCTTCGTCTACGCAGCCAGTCATGTCATTGTAGAAAGCTATCAGATTGGTCAGGCATTTTACTCTTTAAAAGAAGCTCTCCATGTTTTTATTTTAGAATATAACTGTTTTTTAGTCATATTAAACAGATAAAAAGACAAAAAAGACAAGAAATGTTCTGTATGTATGCAACATAGCATTATATAAAAATATTAGACAGCTGCATTCATTCTCAGGGCATATGAAGATGTCATTCAAAAGTAAATTGCTTCTTCCTGAAACAATTTTTTTCTGTCCCTACTGGTTACAGAGAGGAAACTCCTCAGACACCTTTCTTATTATTAATAAAGAGAGAAGGGGATTCAGGGAGAGATGGACAAACAACCCTGACGGGTCAAGGAGCCCCTATATTGCCCACTGATGTGGCACCCAACATCACCTGCCCTCTTCAGCAAGGAACTGAGGAAAAACAGTTTATCTGAACAATGACACTTGCTTTCTGAGACAAGTGTTTGTGTATAACTTCAGAAGAGTTCTACCATTTGAAGAGTTGAGAGATATCATTGCTGACAACTAGTTTATCCCAATTTCCAGGTTATACCACTTCTGTTAGATTTTTCAGGTTTGGACTGAAATGACTTTTTAAAGAAAACCAGTGAAGACAATAAAAAATATGTACATGACAGCAAATATGAAATCAAACTAACAGTGGAATATTTTCAGAAGGAGAAAAAAGTAATTAAACTGTAATCCCATTTAATTTCTTCCATTTGACATCTTCTGACACTCAAGGGACAAAGGCAGCATTTGATACAATTTACAATGGGGAACACTTCACTAAATTGAATTCAATGAAGTGAATTGCAGCTTCTGCAACTTAGTGAATTTGACCTTAAATACTATCGTTTAGTATCATTTGTGTGAATGAGATTTACACACAAGGACAAAACAAGACAAGACACCAGTAAGGTGACTTAAAGTAAACACAGCATAGAACTATTTAAAAATTATTTCTCCATTATTTTCTATCATCTGCCTTGTTATCAACAATTAAAGACTGTTATCTGACTCTAATAACTTCCTACCATATAAGGGTTGGGGGGGCAGAAAGTGTTATGCCTGCCTGATCAATGTCAAGTCTTCTGAAGTCTGGGACTCTTTTATGTGGTTACTTAACCATCACTTCCTTCTCTTCTGTGACAGGATAATAGGTACTTGTCAGTTATTTTTCCATGCACCGTTAGGCTTGAAGAAAGCTATACCATGCCTGGCATAGGGACTTACACGTGGACATCACATTTTCCTCAGTTCTAAACACTACCCTCCAGTAGCAAAAGGTGGGAAAAAAAACACATGAAAATGAGAGTGAAATACTTTTAACAGGGATCCAGGACTTCTCCTCACACCTCAGACACATGTTTTCCATCACCAAGGCTGTTGGTGCACAGGCCTTTAAACTGCTAATCTGACTAATGGTCTTCATCCCGGATCAGTCTGAAAATGAAACAGGACAGTAGACTCCATTATTTAGCTATTATTTTTTGTGCAACTGTATTTCGGGGAATATCATGTTTCCCTTAAAAACATTGCCAGCAAGTTTTTATCACTATACGTTAAAATCAGACATTCATTAGATAAGACAACACAGGCTGCTTGCAGAAGAAATATATTTTGTACCTGTAACAACAAAACCTTACTCTTGGAGCTGCAAGTCTGTCTTGATAAGGGATATTTCTTCTGTACAGCAGTGCTTTCTGTTTCAGTAGGCTTCAGTTGCAAAGGATTTAGATATGTTTTATCTCTTCAGCAGATGCATAATTCTTCTGAAATAAATTATTCTCCACATAAATAAGGCTTCAAAGTGCTTGAAATATCTTTTCACTTTTAACTATTCAAGTGCTTTTTTCAACAACAAAATTGAAAAGACACATTGGAAAATGTGATTTTTGTTCTCTGTTACTTTCTTTTCATGTACTCACAAGTGTATTTTATGTACTTGGTCACGTGAGCACTGCCTGAAAGTGATGTAACTGTATCAGTTTTTACAGTCGAGACTTACGTTTATGCACCCAATTGTTAAACTAGTTCTCATTCCTTAAAATTGCCTTCTAAATTTAATTTAAATTTAAGGAAATCTGTCTAAATAGACATGCCCTTTTTTGTACATAGTAGGAAGGGGTCACAAATTTTTAACTCACCATGAACAGATTTTGTATTCTAACACAGATCTGAGATATTACTCCAGATGTTTGTTAGTCAAATGGCTTCTGTTCAGGATAGACTCAGCTCACCGACCTGGACAGGGACTCTCTTACAACAGTCCACATGAAGTCTGAATAGCCTAGTTTAATACAGAAGCTCCCAACTGGAGGTTACAGAAGTTTTATCTGAATAAAAATAGTAAGTATAGGATTTTTTAACATTTTTAAACTTTTCAGATATGAATGCCAGTCTGTGTATTCAAAACATGCATGCAATGAAGACAGTCTCCAGAATCACGGCTATGTTTTTACATAATATTGCCATGCCAGCTGATTGCCCTTAGCTTACAGGATTGCACACAGGAGCAAATTCAGAAGGGAAAACCCAAAAGAAGGTGAATTCGAATTTATATGTTTTTTAAAAGCTGTAAATTAAATATTGACAGAGAGCTTCTGCTGATATTAATTACTGAATCATAAAATATCACTTCTAAACTATGAAATTATTTTGGGATCCAAAAAATGGTAAAAAATTCAGCAATGCAAACCACTGAACAGCTGCAATAGAAGATACTACAGGGGAAGAAGGAAGAAATTATTTTATTTTGACAAGAAAAATAAAACTATGAGAAGTGGTCTGGACCCATCAGTACAAGTTAAGAAAACATCAGTCATCGTTGTTTACACTTATTGTTCTAATAATCCAGGCACTTTTTGATGTGCTTTCAGCCTGTATAAACAAACAAGGAAAAATGAGAGCAAATCAGACCAAGCTTGGGAACCTGCAAGACTCTGGAACTGACTTAATTTGTTGTTGTTGTTGTTGTTGTTGTTGTTGTTTTCTTAATTTAGTCATATAAACTATGCAAAGACAAGAGTTGATGTCTGTTATTTCTTAATAAAGCTGTTTGAAATCTGAGCTGCTAAGGAAAGCTCTATTTTAGACAGAGGGAACAGAAATTTGAAACAATCAGCTCAATGCACAACTCAATTATAGACACTTCACATCATCAAGGAGTAACACAGAAACTAGATGACTCTTTAGCTCTTGAGCTTAGGAGCTTGAATTTCCACATCTCACATGCTTTGATAGCTTGTCAGCATTGCCCCTGAGATGTTCCAGGTGGGCTTGCTCTACAAAAGAAATTTTCCCATCATTTTTGAATTGGTTAATGACTTATCTTTTTAAACATCTTCGCGTGTAACACAGCAAAAGAGAACAACACTTCAAGAATTTTAAACTGGCAGAATGGACTACTGAGGAGCTTCACACTGCTGACTTTATTCACTACACACCACCCAGTCCACGCATGTACAGAAGACCCAGAGCCATTCTCATTAGAGGAGCATCACGCTGGTATAGATTTTAGCTAGAATGCTAAGTACAGTCCTGACCGTTCTCTGGCCAGTAACAAACCACAAACAGCTCCACAAATCAGAGGACAAATATGTCCAACTATTTATTTGTTTAGATTTCTTTTTTTCTTTTTAAACAGTGTCTGAGCAGGCTGCTGCACACTGAAAGGCATCTCTTAACGCTCCAGCACGAGAGGCACACAGACTCACACAGGCAGCTGGAATGGATGAATGCATTCTCATTCCATGCTAATATTTCTTTAGAAGTTTAATTATACTGAATTATTGTACTAGCTTAAACTTTGACTCTACAAACCTTAAGTAAAACAAACAGCTTAACTTACTAAGATAAGAATCTCTGCTACTTTAAAAAGACTGTGCAAGTATTCTTAATCCCAGGTGAAACTATACTACATTTGGTATCTTGTTTTAGGCTGCATGAACGAGGACAAAATCAATTTAGATTTAGATATCTTGAAACACCAACCAGGAGACATCTGTGAAGAACCTGACCTGTCGAAGCGCATCCCTGGTCTGCTCCCTCTGCCTCTGAGAACAAAAGGTGCTGCCATTGGTAAAACTGACAAGATAAGCTGGAGGCTTTCTAGCAAAACTTCCCCAAAGTACTGAGCTCTCCAATGCACACAATGTCAAAAAGATTAAGTCACCTTCCTGTAATTTAACACAGAATCAACTTGTCTCATTGCAACCAGTGTACAGTGTGACCAAAGGCAAACTCTCAGAGTTTGCCTCAGTGCTATGCAGTCCCTTGTTGGTGCAGGTACACATCTTGTCAAACTCTCTCAATTTGCATAGCAATTAGTAAATAAGGACAAACTGTAAAACCAAAGATGGACAAATCTGATATGAAAACAAATTTCATGCAGAGGGTTCTCAGGTGTTTTTAGCAGTGCTGACAAATGAGAAACATGATTTGAGAAAAATCTGAGCCTGATTAACCACTTTTTTCTTGCAAATTTACTCTGGTAAAAAAGCAGGATTTTGACTGTTGTAGCTGCTGCAATGTAAGCCTAAATAGGACCAGTATTCTCATGATGCACTTGTCCCTTATAAATAAATGATACTTCCTAGGCTTGTCACATTCCTCACATTGAGCAGAGCACACCAGGCAGAAGAATCCTTTGTGTCCAGAGGAGGGCCACAGAAAAGATCAGAGGGATGGAACACCTCTCCTATGAAGAAAGGCTGAGAGAGTTGGGGTTGTTCAGTCTGCAGAAGAGAAGGTTCCGGGAATGTCATATAGCAGCCTTCCAGTACATGAAGGGGGCCTACAGGAAGGGTAGAGAGGGACTTTTTACAAGGGCATGTAGTGATAAGGTAAGGGGTAATGGCTTTAAACTGAAAGAGGGTAGATTTAGATTAGATATGAGGAAGAAATTCTTCACTGTGAGCGTAGTGAGGCACTGGAACAGGTTGCCCAGAGAAGTTGTGGATGTCCCCTCCCTGTAAGTGTTCAAGGAGAGGCTGGATGGGGCTTTGAGCAACCTGGTGTAGTGGAAGCTCTCCCTGTCCATGGCAGGAGAGATGAACTATAAGATCCCTTCCAACCCAAACCATTCTATCATTGTATGATTCTATGAATTACACAGTGCCCAAGGGCAAGGGAATATAATGATCCTGACCACAAGGCCGTTGCAGAAAAGGAGCTAGTGTTTCAGAGTATGGTTAGTGTGAGCAGGTCCAAACCTGTGCTGTGCTGTGCTGCACTGACAGCACAGCCTGCCTTCCAGCTTGTGTTGTGCTATGCACATCCTTTGGGCACAGGACAAACTTCTCCAGTCTCTTGTAGCAAAGGAGACTGCAGACAGCTCCCACTCAGTATCAACAGGTAAATTATGCACATGTTCTTTCCTTCATCGAGCGATGCAGCAACAAATTTCCATGGGAACAATCTTTTGTTGGATCCTATAAATGATGAATAAGGCTGTATTCCTTGTATGAAAATCCCATAAAAGCTCATAGGAGCAAACTGGGGAGGCCCTTCCAGGGATCTGGTCTGCACTGTGTCCTGCACCGTGAGGCTCCTTCAAGGCTGCAAAGCTCAGGTCTCCCAGCATCAGAAGGGATGTAGGATTATCTACACTATTTTTTGTTAGCTCGAATAAATAGCTTTAAAAATCATCCTTCACAGAGCTTGAGTGTTTTTCTTACTGGGGTCATAACAACCAAGTCACTCAAACTGAGTATTTAAATTCTGTTTTCATTCCTCTTCTCTGATCTTGAGGCACAGCTGATCTGAGCAGAATGTTTTCTTTTCCTTGTCTGCTATGCAGAAAAAAAGGATTTTAGGACTGATGTGGCTAGCAAGGAAACTTGTGTTTGAAAGAGACATGCATTTCCACACAAATAATGCTAGCTAAACTGCTATTTAAAATGCATGAATTGTGTGATGTCCTGAGACTTTGCAAAAAACAAGATTGTTCATCACATGTAACTGTCACAGCAAGCCACGCTTTTAGCCAGAGAAGTGTTATTGCTAATTCAAACAGACAAAGGAACCCTTAATGCAAATTACTCCCCTATCATTTGGTGGGAGATTTTCTATCTGAAAATCTGTGTGATAGATCATAACATTAAAAAAAAAAATGTGTGAGTAATAAAATGGCAAAATGCTCAGTATTGTGTAATTCGTACTTAGGGAGTCATCAGTGTATTCTGTTGGGCTGCCTTGTAAAGATCAGTTTTCTTTTTAAGTGCTTAGGTACTCAAAATAGTAGGGGCAAACACAATGAAGGAGTCCAGCCAAAAATCCTACAATGAATGGATCATTTCCTACAGATCCCCTAAGGTCCTGTCCACTGCAAATGACACCTTTAAGAAAAAAGTCATAATCATGATGTTAAGGACAGTGTCTTACAGACCTGATGGGGTGCTATCTGTCAAATGAAAAAAAATTCCCAATATTTTCCTCAAAATTCTACAGATTTTATTTAGCCAGGCAAATACTACATTGAAGGACAATAATTTTTTTTGTTTCAGTATCTTTACTGGCTTCTGCTTTCTAGATATATTTCTCTTCCGACTGCAAGCCTGGTCCTATAGTCAAGCATCAAATATGACATTCTATTTTGCACTAAAGTTAAGAGAAGCTTTGATATTCATCTCATAAAAAGGTAAGTGTTGGGCTAAAGCATAAAAAACTGCCAGTGGCTTGCAGTATTTGTACTGTGTTTGTGGTTCTACTGCATTTGCACTGGATGAAGGACTACTTCAAACAAATATAAGCTCATTTATTTGAAATGTACCTCTCCTTTAATACAAAATGAAAGTTACTACTTAAATAATGTACAAAATAGTCTTCATAACATATACCCAGGAAATCAAAAAGATAACAATTTATTTGTAGAAAGAGTTGTGGATATTCGAGTTTAAATTCTGTATCAGTGTAACTGCATTGTTCATTGTCATTAGATTACAGGGTATTCTAGGCATTGTATGTAGCAAGAATGTAGACAAAATGATAACAATCAATGATCTTTTCAAATAAATGTGAACCAGATACCAACAATTTTATTAAAATTATTCCCCATGAGCTGTACTATTATTACCCTGAGACAAAAAATCCTGAAACAGGTGAATAAATATGAACATTTATGTAAACTCATTTCATTATCTCCTTTTGAAAGTGTAATAAAAACTTCAGTAACAAGCATTTTCTTCATTCACAAGAACATAAACCGATGGGAATAAAACATCAGTTTTTCTGTACTGGGACTGGAAGGTACTGATATAATGAAAAAAACTAGTTAGATATGGGAAGGTATCTTTCCTGATTTCAACAAGGAAAATTCACAGGAGATATATTTTAGTAAATTAAAGAGAATTACAAAGGCAAAGAAGCAACAAAATAGTTAGAAGTTGGATGGAAATACATACAATTAAAAATTAACCAAATGCTTTTATGACGTACTTAAAATATCATACATTTCTAAAAGGTCTAAAAATACACAGAACTCCATAAGGCATAAAATGTTATGAATACTGTGTCAACAGAGGATGAGTAAGCTGACAGTATTTCTAACCATTTTTAACTGAAATCTGCAAACGGTTATGGATGCCCATCAGAAGATTCCCTTTGGCATTACCTACAACTGAATGAGGTACTTAAAGTGATAAGACAAACAGGAATTCTAAGCAGAGAACAAAAAGTGATAGCTTTTGGAATAACGCTTAGCAGCTTCTTGACTACTCTCCTTGCCTGAGGAGCATATAGGTCAAAGAGGAAAAATTGTTTTGCTTTTACACCAGGGAATATTGACAAACTGCTGATAGTTCAATTAATGAACAAATTAATGAAAATAAAAGCAAATTCATAGAATCTAACCAGTTCTGTCTATTCAACTATCCAACTATCAACTATCTCATCCAACTACTAAAAATCCATATTGCACCTAGGCATTTGAAGTATCAGTACGACAGTATGAGTGGTTGGAGTTCTCGGTAAAGACAAGACCGTTTTTTCAACATATAGTTTAAATTGGTATGGGAAGGGGGAGAATACTGCTGTGCACTTTAAGTTTCACATGTGTAAGGAGCAGAAGCATTGTAAATACTTCCTCAACTTGTTTAGTCAAAAGATTAAAGTCAGTTATACAAATAAAGACTTAGTGGAGCTGGGATTTTACTATGCACATCTGTCAGACAATCAGAGGTCTGCAGAAAGTAGTACCCTCATTTTTACAAGCAGAGAGGCGAGACATAGTGATATAAACTCAGTCACAGTCACATATCAACTCAAGGAAATCACTGAGACAAGCCCTAGTCCTTCCATTTCCCCAAGCCACGTCACCTGACCATACTGCTTTTTAAGGACAGTTGAAGATAAAACTTACTGAAAATAGTGACAAGTGCACTGATGGATAAGATGCCGTAGAAGCTCTCTACAGTTTGCATTTCTTAATAAAAAATTGAATCTATAATTATTGAACTATACTTATCTATGAAGTATCTTAGTTGTCTGTTCAGTAAGCGAAGGACAAAAATATGAAAAAGGGACAATATTATTTGAAAATATAGCTTGCCTTGCAACACAACTGTTCTTAGAACATCACTAAGAAAGCTAGATTTTAACAAAACATCTCTACTGGGCAAGTCTGGTAAGCCACTTACCTGCAGGGAAAAAAAAGAAAATCCAAGAAAGCACTTTTCTTCCTTCTCTCTCTCTCTCTCTCTCTCTCTCTCTCTGCCTTTGGCATTATATCAGCATGTAAGTGAAATCTGCTATAATTTTTTTTTTTTAAAAAAAGCTCCACCAACAAACCAACTATAAAAAACCCACCAGAAAGAAATGGGAGGGGAAAGATGGCTGTTCAATCTGTTACTGCTCTGAATTAACAGGTCCAAACTGACAATCTCAATATATGTCACACAAGGTTTTTCAGTTTTGCTGCTCAACAGAAGACTTTGAGTTGATGGAAAGTGCTGATCAGGAAGCTTCTCTTCAGTAAGATGTCAAATTAACTCAGGGAAAAGAAGAAACTGCTCAGATGTTAGTGTGAGGTGCAGTATAAGAGACAACAGCTTAGGGTTAACAAACCTGTCAAAACAGAACAGACAAGTTGCACAAGTGAAAAAGTTCATGAATTTGCAGCTGAAAGCAAACCCAAAGGAAATTATAATACTAAAGCCCAGTAGAATAAGGTGACACAAAGGTCAAGCACAAATTTTTGCTTTTGCTCATGCCATTGGAGTCAAGAAGCAGATGGGAAAGTGCCCACCCCTACCTGGGATTCTTGAGCAAAATCTTTCCTAGAATGAGGCAGCTGACATCACCTTTGCTTCTTCTCATGGAAAGATGGACCCCATTTTTGGGTACACAAACTCCATTACCCCTACTGTCTCCTAGAGACTGGAGAACTGTATTGAAATGGGACCAAAGTAACTTATAGGCAGATATCTGGATACAAGGATAAATCCCTGTCTACTAGATCATTCATTAATCTATCTTTTTTAAGCTGTTTTATTTTAATTAAATAATTAAACATAAATTGTGGTGGCAAAAAGAAGATGTAGAAAGAAAATATGCAGGATTTAGGTTTCTGCTCACCTTTGACGACAGAGTCTCCTTTTCAAATTCCTAATCTAAAATAAAAAAGTATGCAAGAAAAAAGACTGATAGTAGCTTTGTGCAGAAATACCCCCCAAAAAAACAGCAAAGACATCCTTTCCTGGTGCGTAGATTGTGGTTTCAAGTCCTCACCTTCATACAGTGTCTTGTTGAGAGAAACTCATGACAGATGTGAAGCTAAGAATTTCTTAGTAACCTATTTAAAATCTTAACAATAAATATAATTTAACTGGAATAATATATATTATTAAAATGTAACAGTTCAAATAAATACAATAAAGCATATCTAAAAGTACTTTTAAATTTGTTATACAAGGAAACTTGAGGAAAACATATCTCTTTCCTCTGATGTTATGCCTACCCTCCAAAAGCCCCTCTGGGTGTCAGAATGAGCATTTTGGTGTGCCACAGTGAGTCATCAGTGTCCCCAGGTCTCACTGGGAGGGTTATGATGGTGGTGTCAAGGTCTCTCCCTCCTCAGTTCTGGGGTCCAATTGGATTTCTCTTTATACATTTCCTCTTTTTTATACTTTTCCTAGGGTATGCTCAGTCCAAAGAGTATCCTCCCATGAAAAACAACCAAAAAAAATTTTTAAAATCTGTATGTTCCATGTGGGAAATTATGTGGGATAATAACCCTTGCTTTTCGGAAACATTAGAACTCAGAGGTGGAAATCAGCTTGCGTTTGGAAAGTGTAAGCATCCATTACAGAAAAGTCTGAAACTTATTGCAAATTCAGAATTGTGCATGCACACAAAATATTATTGAATGCAAGATATTTCTTTCCTTTCTTTCTGACACGTCAAAGACGGTAACACTTATTACCTTGATAAACCCTCTTGATCTTTTTTGTCCTTTCCCCTAATTATGCTATTTCTGTCTTTGTCTTCTCCCTGAAGTTTCTGTCATTCTGCCTTTCTACTGAGTCTCCATCTCCAGCAGGACATATGCAATCCCATTCCACACCTATGCATACCATTACATTTTCAACTCACCAGGTAATTTCAGCCTGGTTGAATGATAAAATTTTGTTATGTTTCTACAATGTTGAGAAAATGAGCAGCCAGATGGTGGGCACAATGAGCATGGAGCTGAATAACAAGCTCAAGCATGATTAGAGTCCAGAGAATCACCAAGAAAAGTGACGTTACAAGTAGCTCAATCTCAGGAAAGGCTTTATTCAGAGCTCATAGACTTTGGAACAACTAAGACAATAAAACTTTATTTACCCTGGTGAAATGGATTACTTCTTTCACCTCATTTCTTTCTGGAAAGTAAGGAGAGACTAAAATATAGCCTTATGTATTGAATAAGCTATAATAGTCTTTTCTTATTCCACATATATTTAGTGAGCTGAATTTTGCGTTTTGTTTGTCCGCTTTTCCTTTATATGGCACTAAAAGCCCTCTGAAAACCATGACATTACCAATTTGAAACTGCAGTCAGAATCATCCAAGTTTTTACCACATCTGTTCTCATTGTGATCTTTTTCAGGAGACTAAGCTGAGGAACAGCCTACAAGCCTGTAAGAATCCTCCATTTTTGCATCACTGAAGAATTTTCTTGATCTGCAGATTGCCTGAAACTGAGAGAATTCTCTGGAAAAGGATCACTACATGCCAGCTCTCTACCTGCATTGCGTCCTAGGCTCTGACTGAGGGGGAGGGGCACAGTAAAGGCAGCACTGGGGCCGAGGGGAGGCTTGCCCTTGTCTCAGACTGGGGAGTGGGGTGACAGACAGAATGGTGGGCATCACCTGTCCTTTGTGGATGGCCCTGGGTTTGTTCTTTCCATCCTGTTCTCCTCCTTCTACCCCTGCAGCCCAAAGCAAATAACATGGTAAAATCTGGGAGTAGCTAGGTATCTGGGGGGCAGCTTTTTTATTAAAAGGAAAGAAATAGACAGATTCACAATGGACATCTGAATAGCTACAGGAAGACTCTTGGAATAATAATATGTTAAGCTTACTGAGGGTTTAGCCAATGAAAATGAGAGAAATGTTATTCGTCTGCACAATGTCATAGCATAAAAAGAAACAAATCCTTCTTTAAATCTCTTTTTCTTCATTAGCTGAAAGGTTAAAAATTATCTAAAGGGTCCGCATCTTCTCATAAGTTTCTCATAAAATGGATATAACTTCAAAGTGCTATCCCATATTGTGGCAAACTGCGTTTTTGTAACATCAAAGAATAGAGTTTGCATTTTCTTTACTCATTCTTCAAATGCTTACAAAGACAAGCATGGTGCTGTTCTAGAAACACAGGTTCAGCATAACAATAAACTGAAACAAATTGTTCTCCATTATCCTAAATCTTTGCTCCAGCTACAGTCCAGCTACAGTTAACAATAATAGCGCTGATCAACCACAAATAGGAAAATAAACATAAAGAAAATCTGAATTCATCCATGGTTAACCCCCATGACTTGGGGTGACTGTTTCAGTGCAGATCAGATACTTCTACTCTATGTACCAGCAAGAACTGTCCTAGAAGTATAACCATCTCTCAGAAATCTAATTTACGAGAAAAAAACCCCAAGATTCTTGAATAACTGACTCACTCTAGATAATTTAATGTGATTATAACTTCTTTCTCCTAACTTCTAACTTACCATCTTTAAAAATAGTGTACTACAGATAATACCTTTGGAATTTTGGGATTTTTTTTATAATGGACCGTGAAATATTCTGACTTAAAAATATGTTTTCTAAAATTAAATTGAAAACCTTAAACTCTCAACATGAGACCACTAAAATGTATTTTTATAGAAACTAAGTAGGCTAGAACTTGCGTACAAGACTTGGGCTTGGGTGAGATTTTCCTTGCATGGTCACTGCTACAAATAGTCAAATACTGAATTACTCTGCATATCTTTAACAAATTATGTTATTGATACCTCACATTAAATAATTAATTACGACCTATTTCACCCCATAATGATCGCCTTACCAAGTTCTTCAAAGTAGTCACATTAGCAGCTATAAAATGCAGCATGTTACAGAGATACCCCAGGTATCTGTGGTAAGCTACTGGAGGTCACAGCTGTATCCATGAGATGCTGCACTTGCACTTCATACATATGCCAGGTAAGAAGAGCTTATCCAAATGCATACGAGCTGTATTGTTTTTAGAAGACAAGCAAAACTAGAACTATGTGGGCATTTATTACTGTGTCCCACAATCCCTAATTTTTAATAGAGACATGGCTTAAAGTATCTTTTCAGTATCTTCAGGGCACATCCAACTACTAGGTACACTGTACACCGGTTATTTAATTTGCCTGTTCATGAGAATGATATTAAAAAATGCACTAATTAATTTTCCTGGAGAAAGTTAGCCACCAGAATTAGCTAAGAGGAATACAATTTGGGTAGACCAGTCTGTCCAAGAGCACAAATGACAGCTAGTTTTGCTGCAGCAACTGTGGAGCTCTTCCCAATTGATCTTTTAGGAAACATATGAACATTAAAAAAAACCCAAAAATTAAAAAAAAACAAGAAAAGCAAGTGGTATTTTCTTTCACAGATTATGTCTGCCAAACATAAAGCAAGTAATGTTTGAGCACAAGTGACTTTTCTGTACACTAAATGTTTACAAAGTACTTGATGTATTCCTTGTGTAATTATCTCTCACCATTGCATTCTGATATGCAGTAAGACGAGAACAGCCGTTCACTTTATAGCCAACAGTTATTGTTGCCTTCATACAGACATATCTATTTTCAATATTTTAATATATGTATGTACACACACCTATACCTACACAGAAATGCACGTATTTGTACAATTGCAGATAGATACTGATAACTGGCTGGGTGAGCAAGTAAATACTGGAGCTGACACTCCTGGTGAACGGCTGGCTAAGTTGCAATGAAGTTAAGTACTGGAAATAGTCAAGTTTAAATAGAGTTACTTTCTTCAGAAAAACAAACAAAACAAACCAACCAAACCAAACCAAACCAAACCAAACCAAACCAAAACAAAACAAAACAAAACAAAACAAAACAAAACATCTATATATTTAATAAACCACATCTGCTGTCTTACTGAGTTTTATATCCTCTTGAAGACCACTAAGGAGATAGAAAGCTGAACTCAGCCATTTTACTCGCACCAACAATCCATATCTTCATGTAACATTAATCACTGTGAGGAAGGGTATCAGACATAGTCTACAGCAAACTTGGAATATTACACTAGATCAACCAAATAAATTTTCATTTTAAAAAAGGTAAACCCACTCATGATTGGCTCCTTGAAAAAAAGTACTGACTGGATTCATCAGTTTACTCTGGCCACTTAGCACTTCTGAGACAACATAAAATACCTGAAATATTTATATCCTGTCCAGCAGAGAGCCAGTCCGCTCTTTCAGATGGTAAATGGATCCAGATGTAAAGCTGGTAGGGGCAAAGGAATCACTGGCTGTTAGCTGCCTTCCTCTTTCCCATACCACATATACAGGACATCCAGGAGAAGAAGAAATGGGGACAGACGATGACCTGCGCTATTGAAGTCCTCTATCTGTATAAAGGATAACTGTTATACTAAAATATGACATTATTGTATCCGTAACATAACAGACAAATATACAAAAGAGATAAACGTAACAGATCTGAGTTAAAGATAATTATATCAAGTACATTAGTTTAGAGAAGTTTCTCTGGTCAATGTTATCTGCTATTAATTATAATATTTTAAAGTAGCAGGAGTTTTGTCTTGTCTGTTTGCAAAGTCTGACATGGGAAAGTGTTGGCAGATCCATACCGGCAATTTTAATCAAAGTTCTGAAGTAATATTTTGTAACTAGTTGAAGGTCAGAAGTGACTGCAATTAAATGCCCTTTTTTTGGATATGGCCCGCTTGCATAATTTTCTGGTATTTCAAGCTGATCAAATCAAAACTTCATATTAAATTTCCAGGACTTTCCTACCAAGTTCTAAAGCATAATCTTGGTATTCTTCCGAAGTCAAAATACTGAGTTGATAAGCATTCATTTAAAGTTTTAGGGTTGTCCACATTAATATTAGAACAATATTTGTAGTGTTTTCCTGACAATAAGCAATTAGTGTAAACAAAACCAAACCCTTCTCCAAATTCAAACAAACAAAAAGAAAATACAAGGGCAACAAGGAATGACAAAATGCAGTGAGCATAGAAGAGCTTTGAAAAAGATGTGATATAAAAGGTAGTGATAAATATAGGGTTCATCTTTGGTCAGGTTTAAAATCTCATCAGCAGGGTTTCTAATGTGCTCAGCAAGACATGCTTTAAGCTAATATTACTGTTGTACAGAAATTTCTTATTTGGCATCTGTTTCTAAGGGTCATATACTAAAATTTTCTAAAAGGAAAACTGAAAATATTTATTCATAAATAGATATATTCCAAAACAGCTTTAATGACATTTAACCGCCCACTTCTGTGCAGTCACCCGTAACAAGTATATTGTTTCTATATACTGTAATTACAGTACAAGACAAAGGTCTTGTATATACAGCTAACCACTTAGTAAATGATAGGCTATGCTGATAATTACAGACATTGCTGAAATCAAAAAATGAAAATCTTTTCCTAAGTTTCCTAATAATCTTCCCTGTAGCAGTTCTCCTATTATGCACGAATTCCACAGAAGCCTTAAGAAATAGTCATAATGCAGAAATATTTGTTTGAATAGTTCCTGCTGCCAGCAGAAAACTATAATTTATCACACTCTGGGATACACAGGCTGTCATTAATTCAATTTGCATCTGTAAGTGCTTATTTATTCCATTCTGTAGTCACATGGCACAGATTTGTTCTGAATAGTGTCAGTAGCATATTGGAGAATTTAGTCAAAACACTGAAAAAAATTTGTTCCAACTTTTTTTCTATAAATCACTTCTGCACAGGATTCAAAACTATTGCTCAGTTATCAGTGGCAAAAGTTATTGGAATATTTTTTGATATTTTTTTAATCCATCACTGCCAGTACCTAAAAAGCAGAAGATTTTAATGGGATATTTGGCTTGCTTCAACAAGCTTCAAATTACAGAGACTATTGCAAAGATAAAACAAAGCAGTGATGTAGTAAGATGGAACTGATTTCAGATACAAACTGGACTTTAGCAACAAATATTGCTCTGAAGAGAGGTGATGTTGTTAAATGCAATCTGGTTTTGCCTGAGGTTTTTGAACCTGTCAGTCCATCCGAAACTGTGCTGACTGTTGTGTTCCTATGTCATCTAAATATATTAAAGTATCTGAAAATTTTACAAAGTCTTTATAGATATGTAAACAGTATGTTTTATGAACACAGATAAGGTGTACACACTACATTCCTTAATCTTGCTGTCCAAATTAATGGCTAAAGTTAACACATCTTTTTCTGTGTTGTGCTTAGAAAACTGTTGTACAGCTTGTATCATTGAAATGTCTATATGCACTCTCCCATCACCCCAGCAGAAAAATTTCCAAGAGTTTATTAACCTGTAAAAGTTTGTCACTTAGGAATGAAATAGAAATGTTATTTGGGCTCTTGATTTGTTTTAAATACTTGCTTACTATATTGATATTTAGAACCCCAGTAGAATCCAGAGACTGGGTAGTTGTGAATTGATGGCTCCTGCTCTGAAGACCTTGAAGTCCTGGTCTTAAGTTCTTCAGACAAAAAAGGAGGTAAGTTGCATCAGTAAAAGTGCCACACATTAATGTATTGGTTTTCTTATTTCATGTGGATGATATTACTGTACAGGTTCTGATTCTGAAAATATAATGTGCAATATTTTTCTTGGCAACACCTTACCTCAAGATTTCTTAATTGCTCACAGAATTAATAAAAAGAACAGCTGGCAAATTTGAATTTTTCACATACTGTTGTATTTGATCTTAAGGCATTCAAGTTCTGGGTGATATTCATGCTCTTCTCCTGAAAGAAATATTGAAATAAGTGCAAAGCTTCAAGCAGGGAAAACAAAACAAAACAAAAATAGATACCAAAATCTTTTTCTAAGGGCTCACAAATTAAAGCACAGAGCACATTTTCATTTCCGAAATGCAAGGAGACACCCCGAAAGATAATAACATTTCATTACTTCCTAATTTTACTTAAAATGAAGCTAGACTGAAGAATATGATATTCATGACATCCAAGTTTCCTTTTTCTGGATGGTGTGTTTTTTTCATTAGAAGAGTTCATTCAGGAAGAGCATGGCGTCTCCTGTCATCTCCAAGTTGATCTCAGAAGTACTTGCCTTTTTCCTTGAATAAAGAGGAAAGAAGAAATTACATATCTTTTCTCTGTTCCTCCTTACTAGTGACATTTTTCTTTTCTCATCCCATATATATGCAAGTCATTAAAAATATCTTTCACCATTTCTAGTCTTTATGAGCGCTTTCTGTGTCTCTAATCACCTTGTGAATTCTATTAGCTGCTTGATGAGAGAAAAAAAGAAAAGTAATTTTTCAGGCAGGCGAAGGCTGCCATTTCATTTCTGTAGAAAGAATAAGAGTGAAATTCCTATGTCTTGAATATGTCAACCAGTCCTTCCATCTTACAATAATTTCAAAATCTACTCATCCGTAGAGAACTGGTGAAAGATTTTACCTGCCTAGGAGATAGATTTTTAAACACTTGTTACGTTAAGACTGTATAATTAAGAGAATCCAAAAAGAACATGAGTGAGCTTCCCAGTGAATACCTACCTAAGAGCTTCTTAAGGAAAACATGGTATCAAACACAACATTAAAATCGAGGAACAAAAATAAAAGGAAAAATAGTTTAAAATCGAAGACACACAAAAGAATGAGATGTACTGTTCCAGCGGCTTTACCACAAGACTTACAATAGTCGGTATTTTTCTTCAAACTTCAGTTCCATGAGGTCACATGTTAATGTAAAAATTTTAGATTTGTTTCCTATTCCTCTGTGTTGCAAGGAAAGCATTGAGACTACAGGCTGAAAATCAGAAGGCAGACACAAAGAATCACAATTAGTTATTAAAAAGTAATCTTACCTAATTTCTTTTTTTTTTTTTTCCTTTTTTTTGAGGACCGATGCATGAGTTTTGAATGCTGGATGTTGGCTATCCTGGATTATTGACAAATTAATATTTATGGTTAATTAACATACATTCTTACATTCTTACAAACATTTAACTTTCTATCATAGCTAATACTGTGGGTTCATTAACTATTGTGAACTGAGCTGTCTGAGCTCTAAAATTGAGACATTATTTGAGGAACTGCACTGGGATCTTTTCAACCTTGTGAAAACTTTCTCAGAAATATAAACTCTGGACATTTCACAAGAGACCAGCTTGTATGTGTGCAGAAATATGGTGGAATTTTGAGGTAAGAAAAAAAGTAGTAGTTTAGAAAATATGTTTCTTTAGGGAACATACATGTTAGTTTACAACCCCACTAACTTCCTCCAACTAGTGTGAGTGGAAATGATTGAAAACCAGTACAAAACGTCCCCCCTCTCTCTATGTAATCTATTTATATGAGGCACACATACACAGATAAAGACACATTCACACATGTCCTTCAAAATCATTACACATCTCCATATTGCTGCAAGGCTTTGAATAAAGAAGGCAAAACTAAAAATCTAAAGGTTCCGTAATAGTTTGTCAAAGAAAAAGAGTAACTGTGGCTATAATGTTAATACCTCTCTTCCCTTCTCTTTCACTTTGAATAAATTATTCATTTGTCATTTATTGGCTAACTGTGCATAATTTATGATTTTTAAAGATTAATAATTACTTTATGCAACTTGAAGTATTTACACTGGATTTGTATGAATTTTTTCCATACTGACAGTTTAAACACTATCATATAAAATACAGTGATTACTCTTGCCTTGTCTGAAAGAAGGTTGTAAAAACATGTCTCACTAATTTTATGAGGTCTTCTAATTAATGTAAGAGAGTAGCAGAGATTTCATCTTGCAGCTGTAAAGCAAGCATCTCCCTGTGGGCATGTGGAACTCCGGCAACTGCAGGCAGTCTCCATGTCCTGGGAAGAATCTAGCTGCAGTGGCCACCGGCCAAGTGGGGCATGTCGCTCCTGGTTCCTTCTTGGGCGCTACTGCTTTTTCCGTATGCACTCACAAACATTATCTGCGATGCAAAAGTGGAAAAATAAAAGCACATACAACTCAGTGCAAGACTGTCACCACGTTTCATTGAACTGGGAGTGATTGTATACGAATAGATCAATTCTACCTTGTGTCACCACTAGAAAAGCTACATAAACACAGAATGGAAATATGAAAATTTGCATCAAGACACAAACGAAATTATCCCACATTGACGTTTTTAAACTGGCATGGTAGAAGACGTCTATGTTTCTTACATATCTGTTGGCACTGGTGAGAAATTGTGTCAATAAACACAGAAATAAAAATCTCAATATGTGAACTACACATTATTCTAAGTGAAATGAACTATATCAAAATGACATGAACTTATCTGTATTTTTTCTTTAAGTTTCAGTCACTGAGGAACATAGCACTGCATATAAAACGCATATGAAAAGACAAATTCCTGTTGTAATAAGCTTCTGTTAAACAAAACTCTTGAATAAACATTTTTGTCTTATGATCTTTGCTGTTCAGACTTCCAGTATTCAGTCGAATGGATCAAACACAATGCAGTCCTTCCTCTTGATAGTGTGTTAAAGAAGTGGAATTTACCAGGCTGATTTGAAAGACCTTTTTCCTATGCTCTTATTAGTTTTGGGCAGTAATTCTTGCATCATATCATGTGATTATGCATTACTTTTTCCACTTATATTGAGGTAAGTGTAAATGAAATACAAGGGAAATCAAATGACTCAAAATAATGATGAAAAATGAAGTATTTTAAGGCTTTCTTATTATGATAATATCATCAAGTTACATGATTTTATGTGATTTAATAAAAACATCGAAGCAAAACATTTGTAAAGAGTTGCCGTCAGAACTTGTGTTCTGTACAAAACCTAAACAGTTTATTCTCTGTTGATATTTTTCTAAGAATATTTAACATCTTAACTTTCTTGTGAGAAAAATATTTGAAATTAAAGCCAGGTAGTATTAAAGAAGCTTCCAAGGACAATACCTATTTGTTAACATCACCGTGAAATAAGAATAAGAATATAAAACAATAATATATTCTTCCAGGCAATAATGTTGCTCACAGCAAAGCTGTACCACATGTCAAAAAGGATGACAGACCACCCTAAAGGTTGTCTTCAAACATTTGTTGTTTAAATAGACGTGGTCTTCACTTTCTGAAAAAGCAAACTACATTTGTAATTTTATTTGCATCACGCTACACAACAATGTGGAATTTTTAAAACTAGGAGAAATTTTGGTAATTACATAGCTGGCACTAGAAGATAAGCAAGAACCTGACAGCAAACACTTTGCACACTAAAGGCCCAAGCCTATTTTTGGTATACAATTCCAATATTTCTAATAATGTCAGTGAGAGGCCAATCAAGTAGTACATTTCAAAAGTGAACAAAACCCAGAACTTTTCCTTATCTCTGTCACCTTGCACAGCACTACTGGATTTCTCTGTACTCCGTAGCTAGTGTAATATGGGAAATGCTTTTTGTCAACAGAATTGTTATAGTGATTAATACCAATGCCAAAATTCCAGCTGTTTCAAAAGTGATCAGAATAAGCAGTTGACATTTCCAGAGTCTATGCACTTGATAGTTGATTGGATATTTATAAGCATCTTATATGCTTAGTGTTACACTAGAAAAATACAAGAGGCTCTCGAAATATATTTGCTCCTCCTCCAAGTGACATTCATAGAGCAATATAAGAAGTCTCATAAAAGAAGAATACTTGGAAATACACTCAAAGCTCCTAAAATGAGCAGGACAAGATCCACAACTACAATTTAAAGGTATTAAAAGGGACCAGTCAAGTTTTTGCTGTTATACACATGCTTACAAATCTCATTGAATCAAAGTCATAGTTACCCTCTTTCTTTTCAGCTAAATTCTGAATGTACACTACAGCAACTCTTCATGTACCTTGCACTTTCCATTTTTTTAAATTGCTGAGGACCAGAACAACATACAAACATTAAAAGGTGTATGGGGAAGTTTCAGTCATAGAAAAGCAATTTCTTCCTGCACAAAATGGACTTACCAACTGAAAAGGGTAGAGACTAAGATGATACTGCTGGCTAGACAGTGGACAGACATTGGAAATTCTCAAGTTTCAGTGCATGTGGAGGGAAGTATAGGCTGGATCATTACCACAAAGACGCATTTCTCTATTGTTACGCATACATTTCTAGGCACTATTTAAAACCAGAATGAATAGCTCTTGAGAGAATTAATGCAGTCAGAAGCATTGTTTTTCCAACAGACCACTGTTTCTATAAGCAAACTCTCTTTTGGAAGTAGGACACAACATTCAGATCAGTAAAGCAGCTCAGTCTTTTTGTTCTCACAGGCAGTATTTCATATTCCTTTTTTAAATGCTGTGTAACGATTCCATTTGTTTATTTCATCCTTAGGAAACAGCCAACATGTTAAGCTATAAAAGTGTTAAGGGCAGTAAACAAGAGGCAGAACCAAAGCTAATGATACCAATAGCAGTGTTTCTGTAATGTAAAGCAGAACACAATCAGTACCCATGAACTAAATTCTGCACTAGTAGTGAAGATGTCAATGTTGATGGCAGTATAACTGGGAGCAGTGTCATTGAGTAGAAGTGCTTTACTTTGATTTTTTTTAAATGCTATAACAAATGAAAAAATTTTCTTCAAGATTTCTGTAACCAGGGACAAGCAAACATACCTACTTCTGAGGACTGTTCTTGCTCTGCTAATTGGCTTTTAGACATGTGCTGGTACCTGCTATATCTACATCTGTTATTGTAGGACAAATCTCCAGACCAAATAAGCTTCAAAATACATTAAAAAAGCATTAATATTTCAATCTATGCATGATGTAGTGCTCTTCTATGGTCTCCAACATATGCCATCCCATAATCCACAGCTATCTTTGTTGTCCTCAGGTAGCAAGAAGCAGACAGTCTCATGCACATGGAAGAAATAGAAACACAAAGGGTAAAGAATCTTTTCAAGTAGGACTGTGGAACAGTAGCAGACTGAAACAAGTTTTATTATAACCTAGGCTTTTCAGAGAAAAAGCTTTCCTCTCCCCATAGGCTGAGGGGCAGAGTTAGTGTCCTCTGCTGACCCAGAAATATTTGGTAAGGTGAGAAACAAAAGGATTTTCCCTCTGGAATCTCAAGCTTTGGGAGATAAGTAAGCTGAGGTGTTTGTCCTTAAATAACCAGTGAAAACTATGACTTAAAAGGAACGTATTTGTAGCCTATATAGAAGCGATACAATATGAGAGCAGTCCCTGCTTTCTCCTTCGTTTGGAATGTGTTACACCAAGCCTACTTCTGAACCACAGTGATCTTTGCATGCTACACTAATCCTACAAATACTACATAGGCAGACTGACTAAAAACAGAGTTTGTGATGTCTGGACTGAGACAGAAGAAAACAAGCCCTTAACCATCTTCAAGACCTGTGACCATCACTTACATCCCATTATTTTCAGCTTAAGAATCTGACCAAAGTGACTTGGTGTTAATATAAAGATGTACAGGTCTTTCGGCTGGCTTCTTCCAGATTAAGAGCTAATTTTGATTACAGGAGAGAGGTGACAGCAATGGATTTGACTCACCTTTTTGCTCCAGACTTGCACCATTTTATGTATACACAGAGTGTCTTCATTGCATTTTGTTCTTCCCAGGCACATTTTGATTGAAAATATGCATTGCTCAACTACTGCAGCTCTAAGTTGGAGTTCTTGATTCTGTGGCTCAAAGAGTAGAAAACTCTCTGAACAGTTTTAAAAATCATGAGCTAGCACCCAGTTTAGGCCACAGTACACAATTTCGTTGACTTGCTGCTCCGGTAACCTGTTTTTTACTAACAAATCCTGCAAAGATTTAGATACAAGTCCTGGATAGTTTAGAATTAATTGATACAGAGACAACAGAAACATGCTTGTCTGAAACTAAGATTACAAATGTGTAGATAAGTATGGTGAGTTTACACAGATCTACAGTATTTCAAGAGTCATACAACTCAGAAGCTAATGAAAATTCAGCATAGAGGTGATAAGAGTAAAAAGTAAACGGCCCAAAATATATACTTTCAGAGGTGATGGCTACATTGAATTGACTGTCAAGGCAGCACAAGAACATGAAGCTGTGATGTACACCTCAAATTTGCTCTTTAAACCTTTCCTGGTGACATACCAAGTTCCCGTGCATCCTTGTGCTAATTTCACCTTAGGAACAATGACCTCCAGCAATGCCCAGGACCACACTTAAAAACTTCATGTCTATTCAGTTGAGACCCAGGCTTTGAAGGAAGTTCAGGAGCAGCCTGCAAAACTTAGCACATGTGTATCACAAAGACTGAAAAAGTTCAGCTTACCTCACACTCACGAGGATGCCAGAATGTGCAGAAACTAATCAGCCATTTTCATGTAGTTAATTATACCTTATAGACAAAACCCACATCTTCTTCACTTCATAGAATTAAATATTTATGATATCCTAAAGTCTGGTAGTGTTTCAAGCTACTCTCCACTTATTCCTTCCTCTTTCTTTCCCTCTGTGGTCCTTTGTTCAGTAGTGTAGCAAAATGACATTCACAATAGCCATAACTGATTTAGTATTGTTCAACCGATTTTTCACACACCCACATCAACTGGAAATCTTCAGGAGTTCACCGCTACTGCCCACCCAACAACAAAGCTTTTGCATCCACTACTGCTTCTGTATTGGGACTGAAATGATTTCTATCATCGTCCTACCAAAATGCTCACACCACCCTTTAATTATACTCCAGTCTTCTTGTATTTCCACCCTTCCACAATAGTCCCTTGCACAATGATTTGTATTCATCCTTGTGCCCTGTGTTCTGCCTCTACCGTTCCATTATATTTTGAGTACAGAATTGTAAAGACCTTAATTTCCATTTCTTAAATTCAAGCATAATATTTTCCTCTAAAAAAGTACATGTTAACTTGTGGTGCTTTGAAGTCTCTGGAGCCTAGTCATTTGCAGTCTTAAGCCTGATATAACAACTCTACAATGTTTGGAGAAGATACATAAAAACTTTCAAAGAAGGGCAACTCCATGACAAACTAGTTTAAAAAAATTCTGATTTGAGAATGTACAAGAGCTGAATACACTTCTAATGTTTCTGGGAGAAAGGAGAAAAAAAAAAGCATCAACAAATAAAAAACGCCACCAAAACCCAGAAGGAATATAAATCACTTCCTTTCATCCAAAAGGGGATATTACTGACCAATACATATTTTTACAGTTCCACATGTTCAAATGACAGAGCATTTTACTTCTCCTTCCTGTACTAATTTTTAATCAGAAAAATCTGTTATTTTGGGGAAAAAATGTTTTTAAAACTGTTTTTAAAAAGAATCACAATCCTGTGATTCTTGAATTACTTGCAGATATTTAACATAAAAAAGGACAGATGACAGCAGCTGTAGGTTAAATTCACCAGTGCAGATGGTTCTGGTGCATAAATTTGCAGCTGAGCTAAAGGAAATACAGACTAATATTTTTATTCCTTGACACTAATAGTTCAGTTTGCTTTTATTTTCCAATGAAAATATATTTGAAATTATTTTTCTAAAGTAATGTAATTGGGCAGAACTGGGAAATGTGGTAACAGATACTAAGGCAGTAGTGCATAAATGCTGGAAGCTTTATTTTGTTTCAGTATTCAATAAAAACACTAAGTAAAGCAGTTTTTTACAGAAGGATGGAGGCAGAACACGTATGTGAACATGTGAGCATGGATGTGCACTACTCTGAATGAAGGCCTGGAAAAGTCATTGAGAGTTTTTCCACTCAGTTTTAGACTGTACTAAGTTCATATACAAGCCTTTTGCAGAATTTTTAATTAAATGAATATGAAAAGCAGTGGCATAATTACTCATTGCCAGGAACAATAACATTCATCTTACATCTATCAGAGTTCTTTACAGTGGCCTCCAAAAAATTAATGAAGCAGACTTAACATGGCATTACTGCCTTAAAGTCACTGTGTGACGCAGATTACATTTAAAGACTACTTCTTAAGCTATTTATATGCCCCTACAGCCCGTCAACTGTCTAGGAAACACATTTTTCTGTATGAACAGAGCAAATGATTATCCTTTTGCTGTGATTAATCAAAAAAAATTCATTATATATTTTTTCCCTTAAGAGCACATCCTTTATGTTTACCTTACTGATAATTTTGGTATTTTTCTTTTCAGTCCTTTTTCTATTTACTGAGATCCAATCTCTTGGGTTAGTAATGGAAAATCCTACATAAAGGCAACAACCATAGTCTAATCCAAATATTTTACACTGAAATCCAACAGCCAAGGCAAGCCACAATGAATTCATCCCCTACATCATAGGGTACAGAAGATCAAAGTGTCAGCCCAGCCATTCGGTCCTTTTGACATTGATGGGATTGCAGGAGTTAAACCACCTATAGGCTGCATTTTCTATGGCTCTCCTCACTCCATTTAAATAACAATTATAGGATTTCAGAGGACCATTTGCCTCTAGTTTGGGTTTTGGGGATTGTTTTGTGGTTATTTTTTAAGAAAAGAAGCAAATAACAAAACAAAACAAAAATACCTTCAAGCAAAAACCCTGAATTCCTTTCCTCCAGGGATAGAATTTCTTCCAATACCTACATTCTCACTTACTTTGACTCCTTCAGATTCAGAATTGTTGTGAAAAGTATTCTATATTCTTGACACGACAACGCAGTTTAACTCCTTCAAAAAAACTTACAGCACAAATTCCTACCAGAAAAGAAATCACATACAACTCTGAAAACTCATTATCCTTGAAGCCTTGTCCTTGTAGATCTCATATTTCCTGCAGCTCTGAAGACACCAAAGTCTATTTTGACTCCTTCATAGTCTCCAGGGGCTTTATTTGATGCCATTCTTCTGAGTTAAATCTTTCTACCCAGAAAAACTCCCAGTAACAGGCATAGGTAAACAGATGTCAACAAGCTTGGTATTAATTTCCACCATCTCTCAGCACTGCCTTGGCGGGATGTTACTCTCCTCCAACCTTCTGCCAGTGTTCTTGCTCATATACTGACAGCACGCTCCTGACTGCATTCCTCCTGAGGGTACACAAAATCTGCTTACAGTCTCCAAATCCTTCAAAGCATTCAAAATAGTGATTTTCCTGGGTGATATCCCAACATACTCAGCTGTGCTGTGTTGTGCTTCATGGAGCACAACAGACTGTGAAAGCAATCACAATCCAGACTTCAAGTATGCCTAACCTGCAAACAAGATTTTTCAGCAGGTCATACACCAAAAGCCAAATGCTAACAGACAAGCACAGACAGGTTCAGAGCAGATATTAATTTGATAGAATATTCAAAATCCAGCAAAATAAATTCCGTGTAATATTTTCAGGATACTCTTGAAAGATGGCTTTTTTTCCTGTTAACTGTCTGAAGAGATTTGCGTGTGATGAACATCTCACCACCTCAGATGAACAGAAGAAAGATTACTGAAGAAGCTTCACATTAATGCCGACAGTCATGTAATTAATTTGCAAAGTAATCCAGTTTCTGAATACTCCTTTGAAGAAAGATGTCACCCTTTAAAGAAATTTCATATTTCAAGCATATTTGTATTGCTTGAAAAGCTATCACACTTAGTCAGTTGTACACTGACCATTTATACCCATAAGAATGTTTTCCAACTAAGTTTTTTTCATACAGTTTGACATAAAGGTATATAGATGTCTTTCAGTAACATCCTTTTCCACAATGTGACCACAAATAGTAAAAGTAAGGGAGACTTATGACAACGTAAATGATGGGTAATTAATACGTACTGGAATTTACTTCAAATGGGATTAATCAAGTGTATATTTTTTTTAATTATTATTAATACATGACCTGTGAGACACATTGGAGGACCTTACTACAAACCACATGTGAACATCTGTTCCTTTTTGAAATAGATGAATGTATGCAGGTTGGAGACAAGCTCATGTAATTCTGTTTTCTGCTTTTCTCCCTTTTAAAAGGGGCTTATCTGCAACAAAGACACATTAAAGTTACATAAAAGGTTTTTGTATATATGTGGGGGTGGCTGGAAGATAAAAAGCATAGTGTATTCTGCACAGTCTTCATAAGAAAATCAAACACTTTAGTAGGCAAACATGATAGTGGAAACAATTTTGTGCAACAGTTCATTTTTCAGTTCATGTGTTTTTTAGCGTGGTGAAATAGCATAGATTCAAGACAGTTAAATTTGTTTATGCAGACTATCTGAAAATCATCATTATAATTCAAACATCTATTAGGAAGTGTCCTCTCACTATCTTTTACAGGAACACTTCCATGGAAAATTCCATGTCCAAAGGCCTGTGGATATCAAAGATTTAAATTATAATTCAGGCGGAGACATTATTCTGCTACTGGATGCAGTCCTCTCCCCTGTCTCCCAGGATCCTGAGCTAAAGTTATAGATGTAAGTCCATGCTTTCTGCTCCTCCAGAAAAAAGCTCTCTCCCTTTTTTTTCACGACCTGAATAAAACTTTTCCCTGAAGAGCTAAAATGCTCCAGTTGGAAAATGTAAATGGTTTAGGAAGATGATGTCCATTTTCACAAGTAATATTTCTCCAGTTTCTGTTCCGAAAAATTGTCCTGGGTTCAGCCAGGACAGAGTTAATTTTTACAAGAAGCCAGGAGGAGAGACAGCTGGGCCAGCTCACCCAAAATGGCCAAACAAAACAGTTCCAAGTTGGGGAGCAGGCTGGGGGGAGGACAGTCTCGGTTCGGGAGGGCGCGGGGCATCAGGAGTGAAAGATCTGCTCCATTAAATCCAGTGTTTGTTTTGTAGATTCTGTCAGTACCTTTCTTGTCACTGTTCGCTTCCTTTGCTGTTCTGTTAAACTGCCCTTATCCCGACCCACGAGTTTTGCCTTTTTCTTTCCATTCTTCTCCCCACCCCGGCATGGGGAGGGGCGATAGCGTGAGCACGTGGTCCTTTGCTTCCAGCTGGGGCCAAACCATGACAATTGTGCATTGGGCTGATACAGATTTCACAACTAATATCCCAGCTGTCAAAGATTAATTAATAAGAAAACCTCCTTCTCTTAAGGATTTCAGAAAAAGTACTCCAGTTGTCATTTAAGCCTGGAAAATAACCAGCATTCATGTCAATTATCTTGTAATACCATCATAGCCAAACATTTTGATTTGTTCTGTAAATTATATTAATTTACTAATAGCTCAAAAAAAAAAAAGCCTACTATAAAGTGTCTGTTTTGAGACAGTGAAAAGCAAAATTTTCTAGAAGGCTTATTTGTAATGTTGGGACTTGAGGTTACAAAAGGGACTTGAATATGGTATTTACAACAGTCCCTTATCAATTTTTAAAGAGGAGACACCAGGAGACGGAGAATTCTTCTTTAGTTATTTGCCAAGACCTGCCTACAGACAAACTGATGAGGAATGTGGGAAATTATGGCAATTTTCCAGGAAGTAAGAGTATGGCTGGGGTTGCCAGACATGACAGGGATCAGAGTCCCCTGGTAATGTGTAGTAAAAGGAATAAACTGAATTGAGGGTGCAAAACAGTGGCAATGGAGGCAAAGAAGGTGCCTGCATCACTGTCAGCTGCAAAGCATCTCTGAGTAGGAAGAAAAAAATGTGCTTTAAAGTCATGGTAAAAGAAAGCAGTATGGGGCTTGCTTTATGCAGAAATCCAAAATTTTTAGTTATTTTGATTCATTCATTCAGTTACCTTTACTTTAATCACACTCTCCATCTGTCAGACACAACAAAAGAGAACCAATCTGACCCCAGACAAACTAATGATAATCACTGCCCTTCTCACAGGTGTGAAGGAAGGAGGAACAGGATCTGGGAGTGAATGGGCTTGCCCCTGTGCTTGCCCGGAGGAATTCTGCTTTACACACCGCTTGCTTGTATTATGATGCAACAGCATCTAAATCAGTAAACTGGCCCATTTAAGGGTTTTTGTGAATATAGGACAAAAGAAGCTACATATTTTTCCTTAATACCTTAATAACTCTGTCCCAGTATACTACAGATATTTAAGCCAAGCTATAGTTTCAATTCTATGTATCACTTTGTTAAGGTTTAATGATAGATTCCTCTTTACTGGGCTTGAGAGTTATTAGTGTCACTTTCTCCTCCTCATACTATTACTATGTAATCATTCCTGTAGAGGCATGCTGTTAAACTGTGGAAACCACACCTTTTATTCTACATCCACAAAAATCTGCAGGGGAATTTAAAAGCACAATTTAGGTCTGAAACACTGATTTTCAAGTGATAACCTCCTAAACAGTTGTCCTTGGCCTGAGTATATTCACTAATAACAGTTCACATTATTATGGATGTAACTAAAATGGTAATCAAAATATAATTCACTTTTGCCCTTGACACCCTCTCACAATACAGTCTGTAGAGGTCTACATTTAAAAATATGCTACAGAATATTGCGTACAAAAAGAGAAAAAAAATTATGATCCTCCAGCAGATGGTCACAAAAAAACCGTTGTACTGAGTCTGCAACACATGGGACACGGGAAAGAATTTTTTAAATGGCCTGAAATGAGAGTTATAACCCATTAAGAAACTAGCTACTTTACAAGGACAATGAAAAAACAAACCTAGTGCTTGTCTCTTTCATAGAGAGTGATGATAACTATAAGATAATGCCAGCTTTGAACACCCATTATCTAGGTGTTCAGTTAAGATCCTGACTATGGAATAATTATCAAATATACAAATCCTTCACTAACATTTCCTCCAGAAGCAGCTCCAAGTCATTGCCCAGGAATTGTCACAACTTTGTCCTACAGCAGGTTACTCCAGACTTTAAAAAAACTTCAAATAATTGTCTTTCTTTTTGATTAACACCTTTTTTCTTCCTTTTCTCATTGTTGAGCATCACCCATACCCTAAATAAGTGGTTATCTATGAATTAGTCCAGGAAAAGATAGATAGGCACACAAAAGTACACTGTTAAGTGGTATTTGTGTGATAAATTAAAGTCGTTTCAAAGCTGTGTCTTGAATTAAGACAAAAAGTTGTTCCTGACACAAAAGAAAAATGCCACCATCACAACCAACTTGCAGACAGACAGTATACCAGCATAGGGAGCAGAGCAGCATTCATTTGCCTGAAAGTTCCGAAGGGCACCCACTGCTGCCCTGCAGCCCAGGCAACGTTGGGGACTTGGTGTTTTCATTTGCTTTAAAATCAAGATTGGGTTTGACTCATACAAACAGATTTGCATCAAATTAGATATTTAAAAAAAGTAATTTTTAAAATACAGGACACTTTCTTTATCACCTCCATTTTCTTGCACCTGCTTTAGGCACTTCTATTGCCTGAGCAACTGAGCTTCTGGCAGCACCTCCACATAGTACAACTCCCTTCTCTCTTCCCTGATGGCTTTGATAGAAAACCAGGAGGACAGGAAGGACTGGGGTCAGCTGAGAGCAGAGACATGTGATAGGGGATGACAGAGACTCCAGCAAAGCCCCCAAGAAAGGTACAGCTGTTTCCGTTTCCAGTGAAGGTAAGTAAAATCCTTCAAAATATGTTCCCACATCCCCTTTAAAGGACATGGGATTTGACACAATTCCATGGAGCCTATAGTTTTACTATACATACCAAGAATATGCCAAGTTATTCACTGTTCTAGCTGTCATGGAGAAGTTGTTGGACAACAGATTGCAGGTCACTTTGGCAAGTTTGTCTTTCAGAGCAATTCCACAGGAGGAACCTGGACTCAAAACTAGGAGACTAAAAACATAAAAATCGTTCCATCACATAGGAAGTCTAGGAAAAATACTTCAGAGTAATCACCCCAAAGTGACCAGTTCTTTGTTCACTTCTGCAGTGATAACGGTAAACAATTTCACAAGTGAGTGGTAGGAGTGATTCAAGTAATATTAAAAAAAGCAAATAAAAGACATTGCTAAAACTATTCTCTAAAGAGTTAAAAAAGAAAGCAGATAGCAAATGACAGATAAGTCCCAGGAAAAATCTATAAAAATTATTTCAAGTTGTAGACAGATAGCCTCATATACCTGTATTCTCCGCAGTGAGAAAAGATAGTATCTCTGAAACTTCTAGCAGTTGTGAAACTTGAATGAATGTTTTAAGCATTCACTGAAAATACAGATAAACCTTTAGCTAACTATCCCTATGGACTTCTTCCATGCTAAAATGATAGATATCAGCTTCTATTAATGCAGCAAATAGAAATAATCAACTGTTAAGCTACTGAAATTAGTAAAATAAAATTAATTCAATAAAGCCCTGTAAGTAGGGAAATTACGTCTATGGTAGCTTATTATATTGTGAATATGGAGAGAAATCTACTGAGAAGATTCAAAAAAAGCTTAACACAAATCTTTGATTAATTTCTGAAAGTGAGCTGCTTTTAATATACTTTGGATTAATCTGGGATGTTCAATAGATACTGAAAATGTCAATTTACCCAACTGAATTCCTTCCATGAAATTTATCTATTTAACTAGACTATTATCAAGCAGGTTTCTGTGATCAGGAGTTGAACTTTTAGCAGAAGAAAAAGTGTTCAACCACAAACAGCTGATCTGTTGTTACTGGGGAGATAAAAGGGCCAAGATTTACCCAAGAACTTTGGATTTAGGTCTCCTAATCTAAGGAACTATGCAACTGTCTACATTTCTCAGGCCATCCATTTTTATCTAATAAACATTTCATTTTACACAGAGTTGAATCTAAACATACCATGTGATCTCTCTGACTATACCTATATGGCAACCACGCTCTGAAAGAGGTATACAGGAATTCCTTCAGTCCCCATTCCTCTCCACCAGCCAGGCTTTTGAGCACAACATCACTTCTGACTGTGTTGTTAGCTGAAAGGGAAGACTCAGTGTACTGCACACTAAAGAAGCAACGTGGTCATGTTAGAAAACGAATAAAGCTATCACCACACAACAATTCTATTTGCACAAAACTCCTGACCTCCAATAAATAATTTATTGGAAAAAGAATTAACAAAGGAATTTTTTCTCTTGGAAACTAAATTGAAAACTTCTAACATATATGTTATATAGAGAAATATCATACAGAACTATTCACTTTTTAGAAAAAAACCACTATATTTAGTTTGTACTCCAGTACAAAAAGAAATGTCATGACATATTTGGACCACAGTACATCATAATTTCCTCAGCCTGAAGATGAACATCAGCCAAAATATGATCTCTCTGAATCTGTGGTTGCCAAGATCTATTTCCAAAATGGATTAAGAAATTACTATATAGAAAAGGAATGGAGAATGACTATTGTCATGACTATTCTTCGGGAATGTTATTCAGAAAATAGGTTTATATATTTCAGCTGCACATACAGTAAATGCTTATTTTCTGGTTTTCTTCTGCTTATGCCAGCGATGTTTCCAGCCTCTGGCACTCAAATGTGTCTGAAACGATGATTTCTCAAGTACAAGAAGAAATGTAAAATCTTGTTGCCTTTTTTGTTGGCAATAGCTGTACTCATTACTGTCTATCCAGACATTTCAAAAGTTTACCATACAATGTTTTGTTAGGATAAAAGCTGTGAGAGACGAACTGTTACTGAAATGTCCATCATTACGAAAATAATCCTTTTTTATAGAACCTAAATCATTTACATGTATTGAACCATTAAAATCATTGTTAGAAAGTATTATATTGTTATGACAGAGACAATAAGGTCTATTCCTCCTAAAAGAATCCAAATCTTTCTTAATAAGCCATCTTTTCTATCCTTGTCCTGCAAATTCACATTCACACTTAAAGAGATGGTCTATTAGACTCAGATGTTTCCTGCACTGTTCTTTAGGAGCGTAAGCAGAAAATGCACTGAGCTAGCAGTGTTCTTTGCAAATCATTTCTATACAAGAGTAGAGAGCATAAGCCTATTCCAATGCTAATAAAATTATAAAGGTAGAAATGTTAAAAGTATTTGTATTGGTATAGAAATAAAACACAAGTATGGCAGGTCCAGGAACTGAGCAGCCTGGGTGGGGGACTGTGAACAACAAAAGCAAACAATCAATTATTTGCTAAAAATAAAGTAATAATAATAAAATATCTCCAGATGCAGTTTTCCTCCAGTTTAATGTCTTCTAAACATGTAAAAAAAAAAATTAGGAAAATAATTAATGTAACTGTTACTCCTTCAAAACTTTTTGACCTGGCTTTTGATCAGCATAACAGACCTTTTTGTAGTTCTTTAAACACAGCCATTTGTGTTTACATGTCTGATGTTTAACTAGATAATCTGTATCTGATTAACCCAGGTACATGTAGGAAGCTGAGCCTATACCTCAAGATGCCCATTCATCTTCCACAGTTAATGAATTCCCTAGGAAGCACAGTGAAGTAGGACATAAAAGGGCTGAGGGGCTACCAAGTCATCAGCATACTTGCTCATAGCAGAGTAAAATAAGCAGACTTTAACAGAAAAAAACAAAAATTATTCCACTATAGTTTATGAATTACCACAGTATATAGGTATGTTCACTGTCATGTAACATAAAAACTATTGCAGTATGAGTTTGATGGTCCTTGAAAAATGTAAGAAAGAACCACTTGGCACATCAATGGATAAATATATTTAGTCCAGTGAAGTGTTTGATATCTTTCTATTATTCAGGCAAAAATATATCAAAATTCACAGAGTAGGCATCATCTGGTTTGGAAAGGGATGGCAAAACAGGGTACTGAAAAACCAGCAAAAGCTGATTCTTAAGCATGTATCATGTAAAGTCACATCTAAGCTCTCGTGAATTCAAGAACTCCGCTGACAGCGAGTGTCATGTTTTTACTACATTTTTAAAAAGTGTTTCAAAAAGTATGTTCATTTTTGGAAAGTTTCTAATTCCATGCTCCCTCATAAAAAAGAAGTTAGAAATAAAAATTACCTCTATCATGAAAAATGACAACACAAGAATTTAACCCCTGATTAGGCAAAGGTAAGTTTTTTCCCTTCAGTAATGATAAGCCATGAGAATGAGATTGAACACAGACCCAGTTGATGTTTCTGGGTTAGACAGCAGTGAAACCGCAAGAAAGGTATTTTATTCTGAGAAAAAGACTGTATCAAATTGTTAGAGACAGTACAACAAATCAATTTGCCATGCTCATTTTGGAAATTATTAAGGCTAAACCACTGAGACTTGACCTGTGTGCTTCAGGCCTGTTATTTTCTGATTTTACTAATACTTAAGCTGAAAATATATCTGACAAGAACAGTTTTTACCAAAGCCCACAAAGAGCAGTTTTACAAAGAATTAAAGAAACTTCTTCTAAACAAATATACTCCTTACACACTTTGAAGTACACTGCAATTATAGAAGCTTACACTCATCTGATTTTACTTTACATTTATCCTTGCCCTTTCACTCCTGGACTGTAAAAGACAGCTTTCCTTGTCGCTTATTGACTAATTTTTTCAACATCATCTTTAAAACAAAATACATTCAACTCAGATGCCTCCTTTTTCAGAGAGAGGAAAGGGTGGGGGAAGTTATAAGCAGTAAGCATCCCTTTGATTTGAGCTCTCAGCCTCAGCAGAACAGCAGTGGAAGCTGGATAGGATCGTAGATGTTGACAGACATAGCACTGGGATTATCTTTTAAGTGTTGCTGAATAATCTCTTACTAAGACACTGCAAAATATTATCACTTGAAGAAAAGGAGCTAAGCTAATGAAGAGAAGTCATCTGGTTATATAAGCTAGTTGTTGCTCTTCTTTTTGTGTCCAAACAACATCCAATACACTAAACCTTCACTAAATACAGCTGTTTGATCACTTTCTTATTAGCTGAGCTGCACTCATGAAGTTGGCAAAGACTTTATTATACTTCTCTATTTTAGGTACTTTCACATGTCATTTCCAAGCTTTAGTCCAACAAGATTCAGTAAAAAAAAATTCAAATTGTGTCAAGCAGATCCACCAACACTGTATCATTTACTAGTGTTGTATTGCAACATCTATTCGTTTATTGCAAAGAGCACATTTGAACAGAGATAGCCATCCTGTAAGTGTGGTTTCCTGTTTCTAAAAGAGTCTTGTAGCAACTTCTAAAGTAAGAACTTTGCAAATAAATCAGACATTTTAAACATGGGCAACAGAAGAGCTGGGAGGGTAGGGAGTAGTATCTTCTTATTTATTGAAACTGAAGATTAGGACAACTTTCCAAGACTTTTCTCTGGTACCTGTTGGATTCCTCCCCATCTGAAGTAAATCCAATTAGCATAAATCTATACTGAAGCAGAACTTGGTAGCAGATACATGATTTTTTTTTCAGCTGTGGGAAGTACGAATAGGATATCTTGACACACATAGAAAGCAAATAATGTGTTCAGTGGCATCCAGACAAGTCCACATTTTCTTAAATGATACTCAAAAGACACTGTAGACCACTTTGGTGACACCAGAAATACATATACATGCCTATTTGTTTATCCTGTCCTGTGTCTCAAAATTCTCTTCCATACATGTAAGCATTTTCTGAAAAGGTTATACCAGTCTTCAGAAATTATAAGAAATATCAGGTTAAAACGATGCAAGAAGATACAGCATTAGAAAAATAAATTAAGCAGACAGGCTCCTCACATTTCTTCCATCCCCAGATGAAAATCCAGAGCTGCTGAAGGCTTGTGGCTTAAAACCAACTTGCATACAAAAATCTCTCTTCTTTTCTGGTTTGATATTCAATGTAAAATTCCTTATTTGTCACAGGCTGAATAATTTTAGCTGTCTATGCTGATGAGGAGGTACGTGTCACAAAGTTGAATGACTTGCCACCTACAGTTTGACAGATTTGTATTTAAATACTAGCTGCTACAAGGTCTGGACACCATTATTTAGTTGACATGTTTCTCAAGATTGCTTTCTGTGGTGTATTCTTTTATATCTTTAGCATTTGAGCCCAACATCAAAACCCACATGTCTTACATGATCAACTTTGCTTTCCTGATAAAATCAGCTTTATGAAGGGTCAGTAAATTTGAATTTGTGGATGAATACAAAGGCAAAAAGTCTAATTTATTCTTTCAAGCATGATACGATTTTGACATCCTAACAGGCCAAATACACTGAATGAGCATAAGCTGGCATCATCTTTCTTCTGGCTTGCTTAGATATCCCACATAGACACTGTTATTTGAAGATTATTAGGAACCACATCTAGAATTTAACACTCTACATTGTAAAGTTGATATCAAAACACAAGCTGACTTTTAAATTCTAACTTTCAAAGAATGCTTAACTTTCCACACACTTCTCACAGCAGCACGTAATTTTCAGACCTGGATTGTCAACAGCATCTCTGAGGTTATTCCTCCAAGCAGATCTTGATAAATGATGCTCTGTGTCCTGGTTTTTGGCTGAGATAGTGTTAACTTTTTTGCCAGTAGCTTCTGTGTTTCAGATTTAGTACAAGAAGAATGTTGATAATATACGGATTTTTTTAGCTGTTTCCAATAAATTAAGGACTTTTTCCAGTTTCTCCTGTTCAGCTAATAAGCAGGTGTGCAGGAGCTGGGAAGGAGCATAGCTAGGCAGCTAGCCGAAGATGGCCAATGGAAATATTCCATGCCATGGACGTCATCTTCAGTTTATAAATGGGGATTAGCTGGGGCGCAGGAACCTCTTTGTCACGAGATTGAACCTTTCTGTGAGTTCGGTATATTTTCTGTTATTTTGGCAAATTTTGTGAAATTCATGAGTTCAGCAAAATCCACAAGTCTGTGAAACCCACGGGTTCTGCAATTGCTGCTACACAGCTGGTCATCAGGCAATGAGACAAATTGTTTTGTTTATAGCTCATTTTGCATATTCTTTGTTATTATTATTATTGGTAGTAGCCATAGTATTTCCTTTGAAGTCCTGTTAAACTGTCTTTATCTTAACCCACAAGTTTTACCTTTTGTACATTCTCCTCTCCATCCTGCTGGGGGAGGGGAAGCGGAGGGGTGAACGAGTGGCTGTCTGGTGCTTAGTTGCTGGCTGCTGTGTTAAAATCATAACAGTCTGCCACAAAAGGACTTTGAACTGTTCCCCCTATGCTACATGATGATGTTGATGAACAAGATACTGCCTCTGCTGATGACACCGGAAACGGTTAGCAGACTTTTCAAAGCCACTTACCTACTTCAATACCCACAACTGCGAGAAGAATCTGAAGTTACCTCAATCCCTTGCAAAACCCAAGGAACATCATCACTCATGAGGAGGTAAGTTTCCTAAAAACAGGAAAAAATCACTAGGAAGAGAAAAAATAGTATGACTTTTGAATGCTACCTTTGAGCATAAATCAGTATCTCACATGACGGCAAATGTTGCTGTACACATGCAGGTGTCTGCATGTGCTCGTGTGTCAAGTCAGTGGCAAATTTTCACTCAGAAATCTAACCTCACCTTGATACATCCCTAATCCTAAAACAGTTCTCTTTTCACTTCCATTCCGACATGCAACAAGAAGCTGCTGCAACTTCATCTCACACTTCCCACGAGCAGTTTCCATTCCATAATACTTACAACATGCTATAAATTAATTAAAAAATTGCTGCCCGTTAAACTCACCCCAGAAGACTGCAATTATCATAGCATCAGTTCTCATTTTGTGAATAGTTCTTCACTTTTTCATGCCTAAAGATTGTGTATTTTGAAAGGTCGACATGCTGGGGTCCGTGAAAAATTGAAACATTTTCCATTTATGTAAAATGTTCAACACTGGAGCAAGAGTTTATCTGTCACCAGAGAAAGGATATGAAGGCAGTCCTTTTATCTCAGTAATCTGCCCATAGGTTTATACACCCAATGTGCTTTAGGAACTACTCCACAGGGTGCTAGAGGACTAGATTTTGAATTTCAATCAATGAAGTAGCTAATGGACATAAAATGGCAAACAGCCATGCTACACCGCAGTGCCTACTGATCTGTACAAGCGGGCTGCTGTGCTACAGGATAGCTTGGCTAGGCTGACTGCATTAATTTGCAATCACAATATCCCCTTCAGCGCTGCCTTCTTGCTATAATATGATCAGCTTTAGGGATGGTTTTCTAGAGATGTTCTAACAAGTGTAGTGTTTTGTGGAGGTGAACTAACAAGAAATCTGGAGCTCTGTTTGCCACAAAAATGGCTACTTTATCATCTGATTCAAAATTAGGTATAGACTGCACCCTAAATGAACAAAAAATACAGCTGTTTTACAGAGCTCTGAAGTCTTATCTCAGAAATAAGGAAAAAATATCATTGTTCTACAGACATAAACATAGAAGTATAAAGCTAGCAGCAGGCAGTTGGGTTTTGTCTAATACTGTGTAAGAGAAAGCCACAGAGCCTGGACATATTTACATCGCAGTCAGACTGGTTCAAGAACCTTGTCTACAAATGTCCTCTTCCCAAAAGTAATTTTAATTTAAATATAATTTTGGAAAATTTGCTTTCTTCTTATTCCAATTTTCTGATGGAATTGTTTAATAATATAGAAATATTTTTAATATTAACAAGGGTATGTAAATATTTTGAATACTTGTCCCACGTAACTCCCATAAGCTATTTTCAGTTATTGCAATTAAAATGAAATGGAGATTTGAAAACAATTAAGCAATAAACCAAAACCTACCAGTGTAGACATAATTTAATCATATTTTTAAATAAACTGCTACTCAGGATAGACTCTTCCAACAATGATTGCACAAGGAGATTTTTATTTGCTAATATAAAGAAGATCTGAATGTGCAGAAAATGTCCTTGAGTGAATTTTTAGCAGGACCTAGGAGGAAATTAATTCTGCAACTCTTATTATTGTTAATGGGAGTTATTCAGCCAAATCTTCACGCATGAGTCACAATTAATATGTAACCCTTATGTTTTTTTCTGCATAATAGTTGGAATTAATTTCCATAAACAAGTTTTCAGCAGTAATTTAATACAGTACGTCTGATTCTGATCCCACAAAGGTCGCTTGATTCACTTCAGCATAAACCTGAACGTGTAGCAACATTAAAAGAGGTAAAGCATCTAACTGGACACCTTAAATTAAATACTCACCCCAGTATAACTCAACTAACTTCAACAAGCTAGCCCAAATTTACACCAGTATAAATGAAATCAGAATCAGACCCTTATTTCTACAAACCAGTTTGTTCCTTAGCTTGTTCATGGTGATATTTCCACATCAGTAACTTTTAGATATGGTCTATAAACACTTCGTCTGCTTGCTCTCCTGGCAACTGCTCCAGCACGTAATTCAGTTCCGATGGGTAGTATTTATACTGGTTGAATCCTCCCAATGTTTCTCTTAAATTTGAGACAGTTACACATTACTTCAGTAAGAATATATTTCTATACAAGCAGAATGGAGGAAAAATCACTTCTGTTTGTTCTTTTCTTTAACCTCACTTGCAAGAAAACTGTAATTCAATATATTTCAATATTGGTCCTGTCATTCAGTGTTTTTTGCACAAGGCGTCTTGATTTTCTTAACATCTCTTCTGCAAAGGAACTGCTGATTTCAGCATAGTGAATACTTTTGTACAGATGAAACTTTTTTGCTTACTTGCCTGCATTATAAGCGACACAGGTGGAAAAACCCTACCACTGATTACACATAATATATAGATATAAAATGTAAGGGCCATGGATACTTATGACAGTATTTGAGGAAATCCATTTAACTGCATTTTACTGCACACTTTTTCATTTTGAGACTTGCTGGTAGTGGTGACTGAGAAGAAAAACCCTACTGGACAGGCTTTCTCACTGTACTGTATAGGTGCCACTTGCACTGCTTCTCAGACACCCAGACCTGAGAATGTAGAGCTTTACCATCCCTGATGATGGCTTCTCCATGGAGAACCAGCTGTGAGAACCAGCTGTGTGCATGGTTGGCGCACACAATGTATGGAAAAGTGCTGTCAGTGTGCAAGTCGTAATACTATCTGAACTAGTTCAAGCTCTCTAGGAGTTGGCAGCACATGATAGCTCTCAGGAGATCTGCAGGCATGCCAGTTCTCATACCCACTCAAACAACTTAATCTTATTTGCACTTAATTTCAGACAGAGCCAAAGCAACACCTCGAACAGTTTCACCCTCACTTTGGTCGTACTGTCTTGAAAATCTCTGAACGACAACACTGTTCGCCATGCTGCTTGTTAGTGTAAGTTGCCTAAGCAGTCACAGCCAAAGTTAGCTAGTTTGCACAGATGAGTGTGTGTTGACCATATGGTAGTCTGATATTTCTACCAGCATTTTCTACTCCTCCTCACTGACACTAAAAAGACATCCGCAGTTACTAGTTTAGGCTTAGCTATTTATGTAATGAATCTCACCCTGGCAGCCCTACTATTGAGCCAGAGCTGATAAAAAAATGCCCATTTAAACTATTTGAGAGGATTTTTTCTCTCATATTATCATTAAAAAGACACTGGTTTTTGTTCTAATATTATCATTGACAATTTGTACTACAGAAAGTTAGTTTATAAAGTATTTGGAGGACGTTAGTCTAGGGAAAAGCTTGAAATGAGCTCAGAGCTTATCAGCTTATAGTGCTACTTAAAGAGCCGTTGTATTATCGAGTAACCCTTGGAAGAAATGTCATTATGTCTGCATGCTGCTGCAATTGCATTAATAAATCCTACTTCACTCAGGGGTCTCCATGGAACCACCACCCTGTTTGCTTCCACAGCCCTGGTAATTTGCAACCCAGATAATCTACCAATGGATAATGAGAGCTGGCTGCATTTCTGTACCAAGAGTACCTCCACAGCTAGTTTAGAGATCTCTTATTCATTTTGTCTGATATGACTGCTGAATGAGGCAGGTGTCCTGGTGACGGAGGATGCGGAGAAGGCAGAGCTACTGAATGCCTTCTTTGCTTCAGTCTTCAGTGCTAAGACTGGCCCTCAAAAATCCCAGGACCCGGAGGTAAGAGAAGAAGCCTACAAAGAGGACGACTTTCCCTTGGTCGAGGAGGACTGTGTGAGGGATCGCTTAAGCGATCTGGACGTCCACAAATCCAAGGGCCCCGATGGAATGCACCCACGAGTGCTGAGAGAGCTGGCGGATGTCATTGCTGAGCCACTCTCCATCATCTTTGAGAGGTCCTGGAGGACAG
>Ga0065711_1001974_pt1 | contig 40963 bp, 17 predicted proteins | sample Hoacrofraction12_FD_59098 | JGI IMG/M metagenome (GOLD analysis project Ga0065711, IMG submission 59098) | Hoatzin crop microbial communities from Cojedes, Venezuela - Epithelial fraction 12 v2 (version 2) | ecosystem: Host-associated > Birds > Digestive system > Esophagus > Crop | place... | reverse complement strand
TTTTTTTTTTTTTTTTTTATTTTTAAAATTCGTTCTAATTTGGTATGTTTTGGTTAATAGCATCGAAAAATCAGAGAGATCAAAACCAAATATTTTCATTACATTACAACATTTCAAGTGACCTGATCACATTTTTCTTATTGAGAAAGAGGATATCTTTCAAAAACCCCAAATTGGTTTCAAACTGGACTGTCATCCTCAACCAGCACAACTATTTATTCCACCAGTGCCCCGTGATGTATCTGTGGGGTTGAATTGATTGTCATTCCTGTTTTTCTGTGGATATTTAGGGTTATATTTAACACTTAACCATGCAGGCAGGTGTTTGCAGGACTTCTTTAAAAACTCCTGAGGCGCTTTGTTCCTGAGTGTGGGAGTTGCACGTCTAGAAATCTCTGAAAATCCCTCTGCCTGTTCACTCTGGAAGGACTTCAAGACTTTTAAAGATCTGGCTCTATGGCTGGGTTTTGTCACACCTAACACTAGCCACCAAAATGACACATGTCTAACCTAAGCAAAGCATCCACCCCTGTCCCAAAGGGGAGCTCAGGCCCATCTGAGGGCAAGGCAGCCTCCCACGAAAGGCGCCCAGCTCAGGACATGGCCGCTCGCTTCATGGAAGTTTCTGACTCTTTCCACTGACCCCAGGGGCAGCTGAGATCCACGGCTCAGATGAGGTGCTTAACTGCTAGAGACCCAATTCACGGGAGATCAATCCAACACTAGGGTGAGGTATGGTACTGGAGTTATGTGTACAATACTGTTACAGGCATGGGTAACTAATAGCTAGCACTGCCTGCACCTCTATTTTAAAGTCATCCACTTTTATAGTCAAAACTTAAAGGGCTAGGAGCCAAATTCAATTACTTTTGTTCTTCTCCTTGACCTTGATCCAGCTGAAACCCTTAGAAGTGATATATACGGTGCTGAAAACAAAAACTCCCAGTCAAGACAAACTCCTAGATGCTGAAGGTTTTGCGTAAGATCACTATGGGAGCTTCAGGTAGGTAAATAACCTACAAGGTAGCTTAGGTGTGTAAAATTACTGTGGATTTCTTGAATTAAGTCCAACTCATCTCCTTTTTATATCAACATAGGGCCCCATAGGCCCAGGGCTGTGCTCCTGCTTTTCCAGCATAAGCATTTTTCTGTACAAAAAATCTCCATCTGACCAGAATGGTATAAATATAATTTCTAAAGCTTTGTGAGATTCCTGGGTTAAATGCAGTGCATAAATGCAAAAGGTACATGTTTAAGCTGCTGCACTACTAAAAGTGGAACTTTGATGATGGTCAAGTATAGGCTTGATAATTATTTGATATGATGTATCAGTTAACAATTGTCTTGCGAGTAATCAGCAGCCTAAATTTGCTGTAGCCTGGCCTGTGCATTTGGGGCTAGCTCTCCTCCTCACCTTTCCTGGAACGCCAGCTATGATGAGCAAGCTATTTTCAGTTTCTTATTAGGAAGCTGCCTTTGGACCAGTTCCTACATTACTTAGAATTTTGCCTGAGTAGCGGATTCAGGATCCAGCCCTAGGAAACCTGTTTTTTTGGCACTTTGAGCCAATTCCTTATTTATGTAGTTACCTCTAATATCTGCTGTGTGCTGTCTGCAGTGGCCTGTGTAGGAACCTCTATGAAGACGGAGTTGTTGTGACACTTGTCTCATGAAAGAGCCTCTCCAGTTCTTCACTTTGAAGGTCCACTAAAAGGTATGTCTATGATGACACATCTGTTCTGGTATTTTTTTTTCTTCTCTCTCATATAAAAAGTACCGTGATAAGTTCTTGTCGCTGTGCCAGGATGTCACTCGATACATGTAGAGCAGAAACAGTTTAAAGCTACTTGACTAACAGCTTCCTCTGTCAAATATGACATTAGAGTTATGATTGTCTCTTTTTTATCTCTTCACTTTGATGACAGGCTTATCTGAGGTAGTGAGACAAAGAGCAGAGTTGATTCAGCCTACCATGCTGTGCAGGTGAGAGTTTTGAGATCAAGTACAGCTGTTCGAAGGGCAAGTCCTAGTGCTGAATGACAGCTGCTTTCATCAGAAGCATGGCTTGTTTTTTCTTTCTTTTTTCTTTTTCTTTTTTTTTTTTTTCTTTTGACAATGCCAAGAAATTCGGCTGAGGCTTAAGGAATGCACAAGCTTAAATATCAAAATGTGACTGCTTGTGTAATAATGTCAGTCTGAGCTACTGGCTTCTTTTGATATTCTTAAATCAGATCAGATGCTCTACTGTCTTAGAAAATCAAATGTGTTATTGCTGACTCTGGTCAGAAGGAGTGAATCTGTTTACTGAACCAATGTGTGTGGATCAGACAGTACAATGTATCACACCCACTGTAATACTGCATGGAATATTAACACTTCTGATTTGTTGCTAGAAAAGAGCTGCAGACTGCTCAGTGCTGTGCTTTTCAATCAGTGTTTGTCAAGATCACGCTTTTCACCATTTTTTGCAGAGCAGCATGATACTCCTTCCTTCTCTTCTTCCCTTCCCCCATCACTCACTACCTCCCTACCCCACCTCTCAAAAATAATTGTCAGTGATTTCATTAGCCCACTCTCCAAAAGCACTCAGTGCATATTGCTGGGACTTTTGAAGTGTGGCTATTTTGAATTTCCCAGAACAGTCACATATGCAGATGTACCATGAAGTTTTGAAAAAAAAGTGCTCAGCCTTTATTGCATGAACAAAATCTCCCATGTAAGCAAGCAAAGAGGTATGTGCTTATCCAAGTATTTATCTATGCCTGCAGGTATTTGAAGTGTGTGAAGGAGTGCAGGGTTTGTACATGCACTGGTTGGACTATACGTACATGTTATTAAAAGCTGAATATACCTAGGGCTCTCCCTCACTCACTCTGCCTAACAAGGAGACGGTATATTTATTTTTAAACCTCAGGTCTGCATGCATTCCCTGAACAGAGCAATCTTGCTTCTGACTTAGTCTTTTCTTTCCAGTTGCCTGTTATGTCACTGACACAAACTCTTCCAGAACCGTCGCATAACCACATTCGTGCTTTTTACTCTTCCCTCTTACATGGTCCTCAAAGACCATTCAGGCAACCTAACTTCCTGGAACTGAGAGATCCTGGCCACATGACGTTGGAAAGTCTTGAGGATAAAGACATGACTTTTCTATAATAAACATGTCAGCCAGGTCTCTGTAGAAGTACTTTTCCAGTATGGTTTTCCCACCAGCAGAAGACACTGCTTTGTCTGCCATGAAACACGTAAGAGTATAGAAGTTTATCCTAGGTGAAAACGATCATTCATGTCAACCAGTAAAGGCAATGGAAATAAGAAAAGTATTTGTAGCCACTTCTATATTCTTGTATATGGTACTTCTGCAGCTACTGATTGATGTTTACTGAAACCTAGAAAGAGTAGATTCTATTAATACCAAATCTACCTATTAATATCTATTAATATTAAAACAGGACTGAAAAAAATATGTGAAGAAGCCCGTAAAGTCAGAGGTCTTGCACACATTGTAGCAGTTTCTAATGTTTATACAAATAGCCATTGAATGATAAGGAAAGAAAAAATGCTGAAAATTCTCTGCTTCCATAGATGTATTATAACATTATTATGCACCGGTTGTGTTATAACAAACTTGTGGACCAAAACACTTGTGGAAGAGAACTCTAGCTGTGAAACTATTTGTGTGTGTTAGGAACATGCTCTTACCTAGATCCCACTATTTAAGTCATTGTAAGGGGGACCCCTGTACTCCATGGGATCCTGGCCTCAATCTGAGGGCCACTGGTGCCATATGCCATAACTTCCACCACATGCAAGGCCACTGAGTGTAAAGGGATATAAGAAAAGAGAAGCATGTGTCTCATTTTAAAACTCCTTGGAGCAAGAACATCTGGCTAATTTAATTTTATTTTAACTGGGAACCCAACCGAGCATCCACCATGTCGTACTGCAGCAAAGCAGACCTGCAAGGCTGCCAGGTGTCTAGAGCTGCAGATAACCAACTAAACACCATCTTAGTTCCATTGAAATTCGAGGTATTTGGTACCTAGATGCTTCTGAAAATCTCAGTATGCCTCTATTTGCCCTTCTTGACATCTAGATCTCTTTACAAATCTGGCCCCTTCTTGCATCTTCCAACAGAGACTTCCAAAATGAGACCTTTTCAATATTAGAGCCAGAGTGGCAGCTAATTGCTACTGAGGAGCTTTTCACTGTAGCCCAATCCAACAATAACAAGCAATAAAAATCTAATAATCCAAGTGATCGACTGTGTATTGAATAATTCTTCTGAAAGCACAGTGCAAATAGCACAATTCTGGGCATACTAAAGAGAGTGAAAGATTAAAAACCTAAATGAACACAGAAAATGTCTGTCACGTCAGATACATCAACTCTGTCAGTCCAATACATACACTTAATTAAAATGGTTCAACCATCTGTCCAAGAGGGTGCATGGGAAAACTTTAATTGATCGTCTCAGTTTTTCTGAGCCATCAGGAAACAGGGCTAAAGCTAGTTCTCCTGGAATGGATTTAAGAATTACAAAACTGACAGTTGGGGAATTTTCTTCTCTAGCTATTTTAAGCCTCTCCCATATCTCCATGCAACTTTGATAGAATTGGACAATTCGAAACTGCAGAGGCATCTTAAGTATGAAGAAGGCAGGTGAACCACGTCCCTCGGTGACAGCCAGGCTGTGTGCCCGAGGGGCCATTTGCTGTGAAGAAGGGTAGATGTTTCCTTGCCCTCCCTGGAGGACACTGCGGAGGAGCAAAGGCAGCTTTCGTTTTCCACTGGGGCTCTCCAGGAGCTCAGTGAACGGAAACAGCTGAGAGGACACGCAGGATCCCTCACTGCTTTATTCGTCTCACCCGCTTCTTGATCAGACCATTGCTCTGTAAAAAGATGCAAAGTCAGAGTTATATTCACCTGGTTGTAACCACCTCACCTAGAGCTGTGCCTATGTTTTGCAGCTCCTGGGATGAAACTCAGCTCATCTAACTTCATCTGGCTAAAAGCTATCTAGTCTAAGCTGGTTGCCTTATGAAATCAGTGAGAGAAAGACCCTAGAACGTGGTTGAAACAGCTTTCTGCAGATGTCTGTCCCCATAGAGCCACTGGGAAGCAGCTGGTGTGGCTGAAGGCCTCCAAAAGGCATGAAGTCTGTACGACTGTTTTCCCTAAAAGACAAGCTGTAATTAACTACTGAAGGATAGAGGCCTTTATCCATGCTGAGCTTCACGGTCACTGGTTTCCCCAGCCCAGACTCCTCCTGCTAGTTTTTTTCCCAAATTCAGTCTTGGGATTACAATGAAAGGTGGGTTGTTTATCTCCTCCTTTGCAATCTCCATTGCCCTCTGCCATATACCTCCAAAAGATCAAGTTCTTCTAGCAGCCATCCTCCCAGAAACATCCTAAAGGATAATTTGACCTGCTCCAAGGGAAAAGTGTTTTAGCTTCTTCATATGGAAACATCTGTACAAGACAAAAAATAACAGTGGCTATTCTCTCTTGCTTCTAGGAGAATGTTTGACAGGTGGCCCAGGTCTCTCCAGCCGATACTGTATTGTCATTCACCAGCCTCTGCAATAACAATTTCCACTGATGAGGGTGAAGAAAAGCCTCCATAGAGCAATCACGGAAACAGGGATAGCTGACAGTAGAAGTCCCTTTTGTAATTACCCCCTAATGTCCTTCAAAACCAAGATGGCAAGAGCTCAAACCCTTATCCAAGGCCCTCTCACCAGCCTCTGTGCTGTTATCATGGCTGCCTACTCTCACCAAGACACACTGGCTCCAGCGGTATTCTGTGTTCCTTGTTGTGGGAAGAGGCTTATGCCTACCCATTGCTTCACTAACAGCTAGAGGAGATGGCTGAGCAAGTTGAGCTGTGGTAGGAGCAAAATGGGTACTCCTTCAGCCTGCTCAGCAGCCTCAGGAAATAGCATGGTTGGGGCACACCCTGCTCGAGCAGCAGGGTGGGTGGGAACTGAGCCTAAGAAGTCTGTCTCTATCCCTTTAGACCACTAGCAATCTTCCAGCCCGTTCAGGTGTTTGCAAAATGGGCAGACCCTAGCAACCTTTTGTACGTGTCTTTGAACTGGAAGCAGTCACACCAGCTGGTTAACATACACGCGCATCAGTGTGCTGCTGGGAGACGTATGGAATGGCAATGCCATGGGGAGCTTCTGCAAGTTGAAACACACGCCAACACTTCCTCGGGTGCCCTGGGACTTCAGCTCTCTCTGTGGCTGTCTGGTTCAGGACTTCAGGTCCATGAAGCAGTTTTTAAATATTTCATACATGTGTGGGGGGAGTTCAGGGACTGGCTGAAGCCAGGTGACCAGCCATATGCTGAAAATAACCAGTGATCAGAGCATTTTCAGAGGTGTTCCTGTGTTGTGGGTTATAGCGATATTTTTCACAAGTTTATCCCAGTCTAGCTGCAAAAGTGTTGCAAAAGTCTAGGGAGATAGCAGTCAGGTGGAAAGCTTGTGGGGAAAATAAGGAAGGAAGAGTCATGAACTGAGAGGTTATGCTGGGCTTGCTTCTCTGATGCTCACAGTAATGACTATTGATGTTATTGATCTGCCCTTGGTCCTGTCTCTAGCCTCCACACCCATTCTTCCTCTTCTCCCACCATCCACCCCTGTTCCTCCTCACTCCCAAGCTGAGATCTCTGCCCAGAGTGATGAAACCGTCCCTAGTGTTACTATCGAACGAAGCCAAAGCCATGAACATGTCTTTCACCAGTACCCATATCCTATACCTTACCATCCACTCGATACCTTTCTTACCTAGGACTCCACAAACAAACCCCACCAGTGTCCTGCTCAGGCTCTCTCTGCTTGCGCTGTTCACTGCAGTGAAGGCCAAGATCTGCACCCACCCAGAGAGCAGGTTTGAGTGCAGGTTAGACATTTTGTCTGTGTTCAACAACAGGTAACTTCCAATCCTGAACATCAGCCTCCGTGCATGTTGCACTGTCCCACCAGCTCTCAGTGACAGCCCAGGTCCTCGTGAAATGTTTTTTTAACTTGGTGGCCTTTTTCCAGTGGAATCATGCTATCTATTTTTCTTCACTGAGGCAAAACCTTACCTTCCAGCCATATCAAGCTTGATGTATTATTATCCTAAATGAATTTTCTCATTCAATTTCAGGAATATAATTGTGTGATTTGTTTGGGAGCTCCTGTGTCCATTGACAGTAACAACTACTTGCTGTAAATTACACTATTATGATATCTAATTTTTCTGATAAAATGTAGGTTGTCACCATCCTGGTGTACTGATTTAGTAGTTAAGAGCGCTGGGTAAACTGGGGAGAGTTTACAAGAAGACATATCATCCTTAATATTTAAAATACACTTTAAGATGAATGACTAATTGTGTGGGAATAATGTCATCTGTATGTTTGCATTCTAGCTCTATGATCAAAGATGGGCTGCTAAAATATCATCTAAGCTCACTTAAATCGTAATGAGAAATTACAATGGGAATGTTGGTTTTTCAACAATCCACAAGAGTAGTTGAGCTCAATTATCCCGATGTCATAAGGGATTTGTTTGGATAAATGAGACTTCTGACCATAGAGACAACGTTCATTGTAACTAATAGACATGCAGGGATAAATCTCTATTTTGAGGAAGAGGGAATTGTGCACAGCTATGGCTTTGGATAATCAAGTTGCACAGTAAATCCAGTTTGGATTCCCATGGATCCTTGTGGTTAATAAATAAGTAACAAGGTGGGCCTGGAACTCCTCTGAGGGATTTGTCAATTGGTTCATAAACATGATCAAGTTAGTACAGAGATAAATGGCTCCACCTGTTACCCAGCCCTGCAAAATTTATCAACTTGAGATTAAAATCTCTTTGCCTATCCTTATGATGAAGTTCATAATTATGAAAAAATGTATCATATATTACCCACAAGTCAAAACAAATACTATTCCTAAGATTAGTGGACCAGAACAATTACACAAGTCTGCCTAATACTTTCTCTTTGAATTAATTAACAGGGTGCGAAAACATACCAAATTCTTTGTAAGGGTGAAGCATTTTTACACTTGCTAAAGACATTGTTATCTTTCTGGGCCTCTCTGAGAAAAAGTCGGTATTGGGGCCAGCTGGACAAGATTCACTCCATGCTCCCGTGGTTTCAGAGTCCTCCCAAGATAGTAGAAAACATGGAGATCAAAGCAGAGATATAGGCAAAGAGCTCACTGTGTTTCTATGTGAAGATTGTGAAAATAGGTCAAATGGGTTTGTTTGTCTGTTAATGAAGTCTGTAAGAGTTTTACCATTTCTTCTTTAGGAGAAGGCTTTTCTTTTAACACTGAATAACATCTGACTGGCTGAGAGAAAAAAGCATGGGCTGAATTTTTTAAAAAGTTGTATGATTGTGCATAATAATGTAAATTTTAGGAGCATCTTAGGATCACAGCTCTCACTGAATGTTAGTAAAGGCTATGTTCACAACTCACCTCAACATTTCTGAACACTCTACCTTAATTAATGAAGATTTTAACATCCTTTATTAGTATTGACACGCCAACAGTATAGAGAACAGAACAAATCACAGAAAGATGAAGATCATCTTTCTGCCACTCTGTGAATCCATGGCACTTCCATGTCTTGTCTACTGCATGAACTTCCAGTAACTTCCTGTCTAAGGTAGTGAGAAGACGAGTAAGAATTACTGGAGGAATGAAACAGCTTGCATACAGGCAGAGACTGAATAGGCAAGGTTCCTTTAATTTGGACAAGATAAGGAAAGGATACGATAAGAGATCTAAACATCCATAAATGCTGTGAAGAACATAAAGAGGAAATGATGATTCACTATTTTCATAATGGTAGCAGGTTCAAAATTTTAAAAGGAAGAATTTTTTGCACAATAGAACAGTACTAACCTGTTGCTACAGGGTGTTTTGTAGCTTGGAAATGCAGTGGGTTCAAAAAGGCTAGAAAAATTCCAAATGAGACAAAATGGAGAGTGGTGGCTGTTCAAAATGATGATCCATGTGCCAGTCTGGTTAATCATAGAATCATAATGGAGACCTTTATCTACTGACTGCCAGAACTGGAGATCAGATGATGTGGTAGCATTATGATGTACTTTGTTTCTTAAACACCTTCCTGAATCTCCACTCCTAAATGCTTCTGGAGGCAGCAGGATAACTTTGTGGCCCTGTGGCTACCTCTGCGCCAGTAAACTAGACAGGCCAGGCCACAGGCAGGAGGGCTGACACCTTTGATTGATAAGTTTAGTCCCTTGTATGGGTTTGACCTGCACTAACTGTGAGAAAATTTTCTTACCAAGAAAATGCACAGGGATAGTTTGGGTTGTACAGCCCAGCAGTTATCCACACTGGGCAGTTTCAGTGTGGCCACCTGCTTTGAAGGTAAGACTCTGCCTTCATGGAAAGCAAGCTGGGCAGCGCTATTTGGCCTCAGGGCCCAGAAATGGTTCCTGTCCAGCTTAATTTGCTATTGTAAGTGTAGAGTGTATGGTTGTCCTTGCATGACTAATCACAACAGAAGACCCTGTAAAACAGTGTGAAGGAAGACTCTGAATATGACCTTCCAAAGGTTTCCTCCATAAGCATGCATTTTAATGGGAAGTAAAATTAATTTACAGACAGGTGACCTCAGAATCCCTAACATATGACCAGATATCAGGAGACAAAATCAAAGAAATGTGAGTGCCTCATGAAGAAGAAGGCAGCAAAGGGCTGTTTAGAACTTGCCCCACATTTTTCGTGAAGAGTAGGAAACTAAAAAGAGTCCTGAACACATCTTGTAAGTTCTTACCAGAATCAGTTTCAAATCACAATTAAAATCACATCTGATTGACTGTGGATTCGTCTGGCTCTCTGATGTGAAGCTCAGAAATTACCAGGGGCAGAGTATGGCACAGTGCCTGTGCCACCCTTGGAATTAACTAGGGGAATCTGACTTTGCGCTATGTACCACTATACTGTTGAGAATATGGGAAGACACGTTAGACAGGACTTGTTCCCACTTGATTGATCTTGGCTCTGTACTGTTTTGGAAGCTAAGTACTTTAACCTTTATCCCATTGCTGCTTGGTGTGATGTAATAACTCCTAAGTGCATTTCGTGTCAGAAGCATCTTAAATCATGCACAACTTAATGATGTTATTAAAAAATAAAGTTTTTTCTCTTGCTTAGTCTGATTTCCGTGCTCAATGACTAAGGTCCACTAGTAGGAGTCAATCATATTAAGGAGTGATTGGCTTCTTGCCTTGGTTTGCCTCACAGAACCACAGCCCACCTTGTCTGAGTGTGCTTCTTGGGAGTCTGGTCAGGCAGGCTGGATCACAGCAACAGGCTAGAAGCATCACTTGAATTTCTAGGGTCATATCTAGGACTCTTCCCACTACAATGTTACTACAGACTCACAAAGGCAGAATTTGTCAAGGAAGAGGGGAATGGCTGGCTGGTAACTCGCAATGATATTGCCGCAAAGAAGTCCTATTTTCTTTCCATAGTCTGTGTGAAGCAAGCAGTGTCCCACCAGCGGTGTCTGTTTTTTGACTCACTTCTCATCCTTCAATTTTCATGCTGCTTTTCTTCTAGATCACGTAGATCACATTGTGCAACATCTCATTTACTGTCTATGAAGGGCCATGGAGTAGTAGATTCAGATCACATGCTATGGCACTTTGCATTGGAATTGGTACCTTCAGTGTCATCAGTGTTGAAGACATCGATGAGGCAGACTACCTTGGCAATCTGCCAGAATCTGGATCCTTGTCCAGTCAACTCAGAGAGAAAGACACAAATTCTGAGTTGTATATTTAGCCTAGGTGGTCTGGTCGCAACATCTGCTTCTCTCTGGGACCTGAATAGGGCATGATATCTCCTTTTCAGTTTATGATTAATAGTGTATCTTAATTTTCTGGCTTGCATTCAAAATAATGCTCTCTATGCCAGATTTGCCCTTTTTTCTGTTCTAGTCCATTAGGTCATAGTGGAGGATATGCATCACCCTGGAGATGGCATCATTAGTTTCCACTCTGGGGTCCGTAAGAGGCTCATCAGCAGAAGGCACCAGATACTATTAAGCCTTCAGTTGTCATGGCTACCTTCCTTCCGCTTCACTCGTAGAATTGTCTTGGGAGCTTTAATGGAGAAGACACTGGAAGTCTTGCATCACTGCAACTTCTTTTTAACAGACTGTGAGATCCCTGGGCTTCTGCACCTTCCCTGGGAGGGAATTTCATCCTCAGGTTCCCATCAGTCACTCCAAAACAGCAAGAAAAGGATGAGGCTTGGCTGAAAGAACAACTCTGGAAAGAGAAGGAAAAAGGAGAAAAAGGCAAAAGAAAATAGGAGAAGATAAAAACAAATCAGGAGAGAACAGAGATGACAAGGACTGGGAAATAATGCAGGTTGCAGGAGAGAAAACACAGAGCAGGTTGAGAGAAGAATGAAACAGATAAGAAAAAAAAAAGAGGAGTGAAGAGTAGATCTACTTTTCCCTTGCTGACTGTCTGTAGCATATAACCTAGGAAGAATTAGGATTTCAGTGCTGTAAAGCAAAGAAGATCTCTTCTCCAAAGCTGCAGGAATTGGCTCAAGTCGGGCCCTAGACCCCTCTCATCCATTGAAAATCACATCCAAAAGGCAAGGTGAGATGACTTCTCTTTTGCTTGTTTTTGCGAAGTCCATGGAGGATGATGGGAGGGGACCTGGTGCCCTGGATGGCTTCAGACAATCTGAGCCCATGAGCTAATTACCAAGCCCAAGGAGAAAGGACAGGAGAGTGTTTCTTCCAAGTGCACTATCCCCAAGGATGGGCACATATAAATGGTTTCCTGCCTGTTGAGGAGCCGGCTGCCTGCTATTACTGCACATGAACCATAAAAGAAAAGCAAGAATACGGGCATTTGATGCAGAGGACCTAATGTGCTGTTCATCTACCTCTTAGCCTAATCCAATATAAGACATTGTTATACCTTTTTAACGGCAGTACATAATGCTTGTCATGCATTTTAGAATTTAGTAACAGAAAAACACTATCAGTGTTTTTACTCAGTAATAAATTTTTACAGGTTATCTGGGCTACAGTGGTGTTATTCAGTAGTAATGTATTACGGAGTCATCTCTTTGTAACACACTGCCTGGAATTCTTCATTTGGGGGTCAGCTAAGTCTGCAGAAAACATCTGTGGGTCTCATTTTCAGGCACTAGGGCAGATGTTATTGCTGCCTTTAGTGTAGGTGCTGGCCCAAGCTTAGACTTCTGCTTCCCTGAAAGAAGCTTTGGGCTCTCATGGCTTTGTCTCCACCAAAAAGATACAGGAATCCCAACACACTGAAACTTTAAGCACTGAGGTCACTGGGACAATCTGTGTGTCTACACACACATTGCTTGACAAGGGTCCTAAGCAGCAAGCAAGGCCGGTCAGTATAGATTAGCTCTCCATCTTTCTCTTTGACTATCCCGTAACCTGATTGCCTACTGACTTTGCAAATGATGCAGTTACCTTGGATTAGGTATAAGGAAGCCTTAGACAGGTTTTTCTCTCGTGAGGCAAGCATTGTCATTTTAAACATTGCTGCAGCTGTGGCAGGATGCAGATGCACTGAAATGTTTGAGACAATTTTTTTTTCCGAGGAAAAGATCCTCCATAGTACATTTAACCTATCTGCATGGCATCAGTGAAAAGAAAGTGTCTCTGAGTGTGCAGGACAAACACAGAGTGTGCAGACCTATTTTTAGTCTTAATTTGGTTGTCTGTTTCCTAGGCTGGTTCTGTGATTGAATGATTTTTTATTTATTATTTATTAGAATATTAATTAACAGCCATATATATTCTTGAGATTCATTTCCTCTGCAGATGAAAACAGTCTGCCTCGTTTTTCTTTTAATGCATAAACCATTTGCTGCATGTTTACAAAATGATATCAAGTGTAAATCTAGTCCTGATAAGCAAACTTGACAAGGAAATAACAGCATTCAGTGCTCGTAAGAAGGGAGGGTGGTAGAGAAAGAGAAAGAAGGAAAGAGAAAGAAAGGATAAGATCTCCAATGAAATCAGCACAATGTGCTCCTTTAGGATTGGTTCTAGGGCAGATAACTTTTTATTCCTCCATAAACAGGTCAAAGAGTTTCGGCATCAAAACTGTATTTACCGAAGTTTTCTGTCATTTGGTGAATTGATCACATACAGTAAATAAACCTTTGTAAATATGAAACCAGATTAGCATTTTCAATTTTTTTCAAATGCAGCATGCTCTTTTAAATGGTTGGGCATTTTTCTTAGACATTTAAATCCTATGCAAATAGTTACAGCAAATATATGAATCAGAAAAATGCACTTTCAACTGCAGTGACCACTCCTTTCTGTATCTCCTTTTATCTGAAAATAGGCAAACACAGGACTGAGTTATTTCTATTTGCTTTTTTTGTTGAATATTTTTAATGGTTTGTACCGACGGAGGGAAAAACTGATGTTTAGTTAAAGTTGATACAACCCACAAGTGGACGTGTCAAAACAAGCTATAGAAAGTTACTTTTGATGTGTTTTATTGAGATATCTATGGTACTTTCCAATTACCTTATGCCAAAAAAGGTAGCTCTACTGAAAAATTATTTCTTTTGAAAACCACAAATAGAACTTGTCAGCCTTTTGAATGTTCTTCAGTGTATTTAAAGGGATTCTTCTTAAAGTAACAATTGTCTGTTGCTCAGAAAAAAAAACCAAGTAAAAAATCAAGTAATACAATAAAATCAGTTGACAAAAATCTTTACATGAAGTACCTAATTTCATTTAGGTGATGATATCAGGTCACAGTTATTTTATGTGAGTGCATACATGTGTTTTTGTCTTCAGTAGCTGCATGTGCAGGAGTTCCAAAGTGACAGTGTTGAGTGTAGAGAGGCAAGTTATTAGCTCTGTGATTGTTAGTGCTCTGAGCCAAAACTATGGAATATTTGATGACACTTGGGTGTCCTTTCTATTTTAGGATTCTTCCTCTTACTGCAGAGAAGCAATCCAACCTGAAATTTTCCAGTATTGTCTGTTTCCTCCTATTTTAATCAGACTTTAAAACTGCTACTGAGAAAAAAAAAAAACAAAAACGTGTCCTTGTGTTCTTTTTCCGTACACAGAGATATGGTTTTCCCCACCTTAAACATACATGATTTGAGTTCAAAGGCTTAGCTTCCTGGGTGATAGTGAAGGTCTGTTGTATAGCCAAAGCTTCAAGAGGATACTGGGGTCTGAGATGTCAGAAAGCATGCCCAGGCAGGGGTGGGAGGTTTCTCAGTGAAGGTGGGTGGGATGGTAACCTTGACACCTAAATATCCTGTCTTATCCATGACTGTTATAACCACACGGTGAGAAAATGGGAAGAAAAAGCCTAATAAAATGGCTTGTGACTTTTACAGCTAGAAAGCGTGGGAGGCTGGCTGTCTGTGCATCCTCCTCCTGCCATGGTGGAAAGCTGCAGGCATCACTTGCCCTGCCCCTGGAGGGACCATAACTGGGTGCACCAGAGCCTTGGGAGAGCCACCTTCACCCTGGGATGCTGATGGGTAAACCAAACACACGCAGCCCTGCTCAGTGCCACCATGGACATCCATGACAGGTGCCAGTGGGGCTGAAAGAGAAGCTGGCAGTCATGCCCAAAGAAGAGTCGGATGTCACCAGCCCTCCAGGACTATCAGCCACAAGAGTGCAAGTGCATGCTCAGGCTAGAGAAAAGAAACTGCTGCAAGGATGGGAGCTTCCAGGGAAAGCTCTATAATCCCTGAGAAGCAGATTTCTCCAACATGAAAGATCAACTCTTTCTGAAAAAAGTAGAGCACAAAAAGCCCTCGCACTGCCCAGGAGCCTCTGCCTGAGTGAATGGACCCAGTCACGCTACAAAAACTCATGATTAGAGAAGGACAAAGGGTTTGTGGTTACTCTGAGAGGAGGCATGCAAATATCAGTGTAGGAAAAGCTTCCCTAGTTTGTTCAGAGCTGAGAGTCCTGACTGAACCTCTAAACCTGCCACCCTGGCATTGCACTCTAGGGTATCTTTTCCACATCATACTTGTCCTCATTACCCATGTCAGAGCGTGGCCCACATTCCCAAGGCAGAATGGGTAGGTAGGCTTGTATCTATGCCATATACCAGGAGCAGACCCTACCATGAATAATCCATCTGTACCGGGGGTTTCCTGACAAAGCAATTATCAGCCAGTGTAGAGCTGAGGTGCATATACCCATAGTCATGAAAGGTGGGATGAAGATCCCAAAGCACAACAATGGGCAATAAAGATTTCCCAATATAAGGCCATGCACCATAAAAACCCGTAATAGGCAGTCTGTATCCTGAAGAGCTTCCTACCAAAAGAGATATGAGACAAGGAGAAGGTAAGTGATGGCTTGAAGGTGCAAATTAGCTCCCTTAAGCTTTGTATCTCTTTGCTGTTTATGTGCAGCCATATTCTGTATTGATTAGACTGCCAGTCTCCATTGGATTGGTGCCTGCTAGCAAAGCCTCTGTGTCCTCTTCTCATCCACAAAATTACCCATGTGCGTGCGCTCTGGAAGCATGCAGACTTCTAAGGTTCTGTATCTATCTCTATGTGTGTGTCCTTGAGTGATGAGCCCTGCTTTAGAAAGAACTGGAAATAGCTAAGACATAAAATCCATCATAGTACGACAGGGTGGAGAAAAATGAGAAGAGGAAAAATTGCAGATGACATTAATTTGTACAAAACATTTACATGTGTTTTGATAAAACCATTGCCATAATATAGTGCAGCCTCTGGTAACTTACACAGCTTTTAGTGCACTAAGGTGTTGTCATTTTTACTGTTTTCACTGCTGTTTTACTCTTTTATTAGCTTCCTTCTGTTTTATCTTTTGATAGATGTTGGTAGTTTCTCCCCCTTTTGTGCACCAGAGCCTCTTGAAACATAAATCTGCTGGTTTAGAAGATGTAGTTAGAGATATTACGATAGGATTAAGAGCACTCTTACCCCCTTAATACAATCCTTCATTAAAATACTTTTTCATTAAATTACAAAGTGTATGTTGCTGACTTTTATCATTTGTTACCTTTGGTATCTGCAACTGAAATCTTTATTGGCTATTATTAAAATATGTTCACAAAGAAGGTTATGGTGGATTGTATTATAGAAGTGGCATTAGAACATCATGAACATCTCAGGAAGAAAAAACTTAAAAATTGATAAACAAATCTGTATATGGCATGACACCTAAAGGAGAGTGAAACACAGCCTCAAACATATTCTTAAATAAGAATACCTGAGACTTTCTATCAGTATCTGAGCAAAAAGGGTTTGTGGAACGCTAATAGGTGTAGTATTTCCTACAATGAATTATGCCTGCTGACTTCTGTGAGTAAGGACTTTGCCTAGTATTGAGTGCTAGGATTGGGCCTAACTTGGCTCCTCATGGTAGAAAAGTGTGCTTGCTGCAAGCCACTAGCTGTCAAAAATGAGCAACCTGCCAGCATCTGGGTGAGGTCTGGCTCTTCTGTGCAACAAGGAATTTGGAGGACATTGCTATTTTTTGACAGTGGAAGGAACCAGATCAGGTTTTAACTTGACTGCAAATTAAGAGCTCACTGGGCATAAGAAGAATACTCCTGCAAAGAGCAAATAGGCTGAGCAAGAAGAAGTGTGTGCCTGATCTTGCAGGGAGCCTATTAATGGAGTTATTAAAAAAAGCCATGTTCTGCTATTGGTGAAAACGTTGCCCGTGACTCATGGGCTGTATCAGTACAGCATGAGGTTCTCTGCCCACAGCCAGCTTAGCTGGTGTGCTTGACTTCTGTGCAAGCATTGAGCTTCCATTTAAAAAGCAGCCTGTCTGCCGAGTTACTCTGGCTGTCTGCAATTAACCCCTGGCCAGCCCGCATGGATTCAGGATAGCCAGGAGATAATTTGCTCCCATCCCTGCTACTGTGCAGTCTCACAGTCAGCAAAGTAGGCAGATCCAGCTGTTAAAGCCAGCTGTTGAAAACCACCTCTGATGCCTTCAGATGCCTGCGATATTGTCTCCTTTTCTGGGACCCATGCCACACAGCTTGGCTCAGCCAGCATTTCCTCCTTCTCGGCTGTTTTCTCCAGCTCAGCACTGGAAATCCCCACTCAGTTCCCCTCTCCCCCAGCCCATGCCCCCAGGGCCAGCCATCGCCCACCTACCCTGGGTGATACCTTCCACCCAATGTTGCTCTCAGCATGGTCCACCTTCCCATGCAGCTGAGACCGCAAACTCACACGGTTTTGCCCTGTGCGTTCGTTTTTGTGGAGTGCTGATCCATCTGTCAAAAGGGAGCATGGCTGAACCAGAGTGGCCAGGAGCTGTGGAGACATGGATTTCATCAGACAAGAAGTCCTTACATCTGTTTATTCTCTGTTGTCATATCCCTTCTGTTTTGTTCACTGCCTGGTCTTCTGGACAGCGAGAAGGTCAGAGCCCCTCCCCAAACTCCACGTCTTTATGTACATCCATCTGTTATCGTCATAGACATACAACCCCCTTTCGATAAAGCTTGCTCTTGGTACTTCAGTATGGCCAACATAAAATGTTGAGTCTGTGAAGTTACCAATAAATGACAAGATTTAAATACAACAAGAATCCAGGTCATTTTATTTGCTGCAAAGTTTCAAAGTGTTTGAGATACATTCTGATCATGTTTCCCATCTTAATCCTTAAGTCTTCTGAGCTAAAGACTTTTACAGAAAGAGAAACTGAATATTTTGAAACAAACTCCTTATTCTGGTAGGGTAAGCTTTAAGAAAGTCGCCAGTGACTATGCGACATGAAACAATATACAGAATGTGGGGGATTCTGACACGTTGTAGCAAAACTTCAAAGCAAGTTCAGCCAGAACAAGAGTTCTTTATTTGATGAATCTCTTCAAGCTTAAGACAAGAACTGATAAAATCGATATTTATTTTCTCAGAAATATTAAAAATATTTATTATTTTTCTAAAGTAGAATCACCTTCTTTTGACTATTAGTTTTTTAAAACCTAAATAAAAATTTAAAAACAAAACTAAAGCAAACTTAGAATATAGAAAAGTCAAGTTAAACTTTTAAAATACAGACAAAATTTTGTTTGATGCAAAGTGCCTTTGAACAAAAATGTTTAGGGAAACTTTGTTCCACCTGGTAGCCAAGTAAAGCAGCCGGGCATTTGTTATTCCTGTAATGCTTCACAAGTCAGACTGGATCCTATTGTTGTCCGTATATGGTATAAGCACACCTGTATATGTAAAATGCAAGATAGTGTAAAAAAGTATTTGTGAAATGTTGCTGGTGATTGGGCTTATACACAATGAATTGGAAATATGCAGAATGCTGATCATTATAATAATCTTCATATGCTCATGCCTGTGTTTCTTTTATTAAACTTCTTTTCAAGTTTCACTATTCATTTCGAAAGACACAAAGATAAGAACTGAGAAAATACGAGCTGTCTGCCTACATTCATCTACGAAACCATGTCTTATTTGTTTTTTCTGCTGGAGTGCGGGACCAGATGTGAAACAAACATTGGCACCAACTGAATTTTTGTAAGAGTTTTAAACCTTTCAAGCTTACTTCTACCAAGTAGTCCTCCTCTAAGTCACCTGTCTGAAGCAGAGAAGAGGACAAAAGGCCTGTACATCTTCACTTTTGCTGAAGACTTTTGTACCTGTGTGCAAGGAAAGCCTGTAGCATGGGCAAGAAACTCAATGATCCCAAACCGAATTCCCTAACAGAGCTGATGGTAATGGGAGGCCACAGACATGCTCTGTTGCAAGACTCACTTTCCTCCCAAAGCCTCCCTGCTGTAGATCTACTACAGCTGATGGAAAAGGGGGGGGATTTTCAAATTGCTTGCATAAGAAAATAGGAGAAGATATGGTCAGCTTTTACTTACCTTTACTGAAAAAGGAAAAACGCATGAGAGGGATGAAACTGGTGATGGGGGAGGACAGACAAGTGTCAAAACATTTCCCCCATCATTTTACATGCGGTGAGCTGAGGGATGGGACAGGACGAGTGACGTACATGGACCTCTGCTACACCTTGCCCAATGGGGTTGCAAAAATGGGAGAATTCATTGTAGGGTCAGTCAGCAGACTGCTGGCCACCTCTAGTGGTCGCTGGGAGTTGCAGGTAATTCATACTTTCTAGAAACATGCTCTCGGTATGTCTGAAGGCATTCGGCACTGACTGTTTCACGCTCTGAAATCTGGGAAAGATCCAACCTGCCTCACTCAGAGAGGTTTTAGCAGTGCTTCTTCTCAGCTGGAGCAGCCCCTTCCTTCGGTTTCACCTGAGGCAAGAGGAGAAATGGCCATCAAAGATGCAGCACTCATGAGTTTTATGGGAACAAGTATGAATTCTCCAGTAAGCAGAAGTGTGCCATATCCACCCTTTGCATTGCTCTCGGTGGGAGCTCTGCGAACAGCCTGCAGTACGGAAATGGCAAGGTGGACAGACTTTTGGAGACAAGTACAATAAAGGAAAGCATTAATTTAAGAGATTCTGCCAGAGTGCATCAACAAGACTGACTGCACTTAAAAGAAAAAAAAAAAAAAAGAAAAAGAAAAAGGAAAAAGAAGAAAGCAAAAAGAGTCGATGGGAAAGTAGGATGGTCTGAAAGGAATTGTCAATTTTGGTGAGAAAGAGAGATGCACACAAGAAAAATGTAACTTTAAAATACACAGTCACATGATGTCGGTATGCTTAATGGAGAGAAGGACTATATTAATCTGTTTGAATTGCTAATTGGGGATTTAGTTGGCTAGATTGGGGGTTATAAGATTAAGGCTTTTATTCTGTGTTTTTGTTCTTTTCCAAAGGTAGGAATCCTCTATAGATCCTCGCTCTTGGGAATCTAATGCCCTCAAATGTACAACTCGGCAGTCGGTGAGCAAGCTGATAAAGCATTCCTCACAGATACTTAATGGGTACATTCTGTATCTCCGTCTGTATCTCTCTGTCTGCCTATCTTTTTTTTTTTTTCCCCCAAGCACACTTGGAGGAAGGTAAGCAAATAAAACACAAGCTAAAAGAACTACCTCTTCCCTTCATGTTTATAGATGTTTTTCCAGAAGTCATTTCCATTTATGGAAATAGCTCTCTAAATTTCTCCTGTTTCAATAGTTAAGGTCCCTATTTTACTTCTAGTTGCTTCAGCTGATTGGGACAAAATGGAAAGAGGCCCTCAGGACTTTACACATCTTGCATTAAAGCTGTACATCAAAACATGCCAGACTTATGGTTGGACTTGATGATCTTAGAGGTCTTTTCCAACCTATGATTCTATGATTCTCCTTGGAGGACAAGGCAGCTTCATGCTAGGCAGGTCTGACATAGCAGGACGCTTCCTGTATTGCCAGATCAGGTCCATCACTTGCTATGTTCCTTTCTTGGGCATGGATACCAGAGTTCACTGGAGGAAGCACAGTTTACATTACCCTTTAAAAACTACAAGTCCTCACCACACTTGTTGCAGTACAATAACAGAAATAATAATACGGATGTGGAGCAAAGGAGAGCCTTTGTTTTTTAAAATACCAAGGGGCTCTTTTTTGTTGTAAGGTTGTTTATTTATGTGCACAGGGAAGCTGTGAGGTTGTTATTTACAGAGCTTCCAGTGGAGAGCTGTGACAATTTGAAATTATTGACTCATTCTTTAAAAAGGCAAATACAGTAAAAATGTGTTATGTAGTAAAATGATTACAAGTGTAAAGTATATACAAAATCTCTCTCCAGAAATCTTGTTAGAATTATTACCTGTATTTCCCCAAAAGTCAAGGCAACATATCTTCCCAATTGTTTTTGTGGCAGAAACATCAGAATAGACATTTTTATCACTCAAGGAAAATCACGGTAAATTCTGTGTTTGCTGAAAACGAGGTAACTGTCCTCAGCCAGAAGGTGAAAAACAAATTATCCAGGTAGAGCCTTGTTCACTCTCACAGGGAGCTTCTCTGCTGGGTACAAGCAACTGCCAAATTAATTTGTATTTTCTGCTCGTACACTTCATTTCCCCAGTGTTCTGCAATTGTTTAAAAAATTGTAACCATTCTTATGTTGGTAGAGTACTCCTGACTCCCAAATTTCCTGTTTAGAGCCATTTTGCAGCTGTAAGAATGGTTATTTGTGGTGCAGCTGTAATGATGAACTGGATTTAGGATGTCAGCAAAGCTGGGTCTCACATTTTTCTTACGGGGTCCAAAATCTTTCTTCTCTGTTATGTGGGTGTACTCCTACCCTGATCAGAGCCTTGATGAAGTCAGAAAAGGACAAGAAATGCTCAGGGATGCACCAGCTTTGATAGTAGATCAGGGACCCAGCAGGTCATGGCAACCTGCCCACTTTTAATGGGATGAATCTCATAGGAAATTTTGCGTAAAATCCATTGTCAAAACAGTGCCAAGTCAGATCCTTCAGTTATAACAGAAGAACCAAAATATGGCTCTGCAGGGAGCTAAAAGCAGGCTAGCAGATGCTGCTGCTGTGTGGTTAGAAGTACCACATGACATGGTGAAGAGCTGAGAGGGGTGTTTTTGAGAAATTGTTGTTAAAAATATTGTGCATAATGCAACAGTGGAGAGAACTCCAGAAAGTTTGGGGCACAAGGAGTTAACACGTCGATGAAACTGATAAACAGTTCCAGAACTGGGAACAGCAAGAGGAGTATTCCTGGGTGAGAAAGGATTTCAAATCCATTCGCTGTTCAGGCTTTTTGGATTTAGAGGCCGCAATAAGTTACAACACAGGTGACCTCCTTTTGCGGAGTGTTTTGTCTCCACAACATGTCCACCTTGTTGAGATGGAGTGTGTGCTTCTTGCAGACTGAAAGAGGAATTGCCGCATTTCTACTCAGGCAAATGAGCTGTGCTGAGGAGAATCAAATAGCTACTCCTGGAAGACACTTGTCTTCACTGATCCAAATTTTAAAGCGTCTTATAGAATTCACTCATCACCCTACATCTGTCCCCTTGTCAGTTGGGCTTGATCAGTATGGCTCGGTTCCTTTGTAGAGATTTAAAAGCTTCCCATTCTTCCTTTGAAATGTGGGAATAAATCGCATATTGGGTTTTGCAAAGTGAGTGAACGGCCCCTTTCAACTAGTCAGCAAAAAGTTTCAATAGAGGAATTAAGGCCGATGGAGGAGGAAATGTGATTCTGGGCTTAAAAGTTGTTTTTGGTGCAGACTTCTAGAAACCTAGTGCATACATTCATTGTGTGAGTAATAATGGAAAAGAAATGTCTTAAACAAATACCTTTTGTAGGATAAGTTTAATGCCACAATCATATTACTTGGGTTGACTGCAGAAATGGGAATGCAAATGATAAACCTTTCCCAACAACACTAATCTGAGAGGAGCTCTCTGGGAAGAATAGCATCTGAAATATTGTATACAATGAAATATTGTGTCCATCCCTACCCCCAAGGTAGAGGTCTTCTTCCCCTCTTCAAGCAAGTGGCACTAGTCGGATTACAGTGTAATCATAACAAATAAAGATGGGAAAAGCTATTGGGCCATTTAATCTCTTCCCCTGCCAGTAGAGGATTACTCCTGAAGCACGTTCTTCAATGCCTTGTCCACTTCTGGCTGACCAGAGCAATAGGCTTCCATCATTTTTTCGGGAGATTATCTTTTAGATAAGACCTTAATGACCTATGTCCTAACTACTCTGCACAAATCCTCAGAACTGGATTCCTCAAAGTCAGGCTTAAATACAGCTGTGTGCATGCATTTGCCTGTACTTATTTTTAAAATCAAGCTTTGGGCTGTCACAGGAATTTTGATTAAAGTTATTAACAGTTCTTTGACCAAAACTCCCTTCACTCCCACATCTGTATTAGACGCAAAGAAACTATCTGTCCGTTTGCTTTCAATTCACGTACAAGTACATACTGGAGGTTCTTCTGCAAGTTTTTAACTTGTAAAGAACTTTAAGATCTTTAAAATCCGTGAATGGCTTGACTAAAAATTGCTATCTAGTTCACCTGGCATAATTTGTTCTCTTACAGAGCCCTGGATAAATTCAGGCTTATTTAATGATACATTTTTTGCCTTTTTATTATTCAGTCTACATATTCAGATTTTGAGGGTTTAACAGTTGGTCTGTTATTTTGTCAGGGACTCACATTTTGCTTAGAAAATTGTGATTCTGATGTTATGGTTATTTTTAAATAATAAGCTTGGTAAGACATTTTGTTTTCCTATTCTTTCACTGCACTTCCTCCATATTGTTATTACCAGTGTACACATTATTACTAGTGTACAGATATTCTTGTATGTGCAGGAGTACATATAGGGTCAACATAGTCCTAACTACTTTGTTTTAAAGTAAATGCTAAGAGAACTCCAATTCTGCAAACTTTAGAAGCTTGTTTTACTTTGAACAGGAAGAGAAAACAACAACTGTAACATAACATACAATCAAATAACGGCTCGTTTCTCCCCTAGTGAAGAGAGGTCAGCTCTTCCTTTCTCAGGCGCTGGAGCAGTCAGATTATTAGCAAATTCTGATAACGAGAATAGGGGGGGAAAGCTAATTTAAGTATGAACCGTCATACATTTAAGCTTGTAGACATGTAGGACCAGGATGTAATTTGATACAATGCTGTCAAAAATTTGATGAATGGAAAAGGTATTAGGTACTCAGGTTTAAAAGGAATCTTTTTTGATGTTTATGGTTTTGCATCTGGATTTGTTGATATTTATTAGAAAAAAAGGACTGGCCCTTTTTGTTCCTGTAATAGAAATTACATTTAAAGGAGGATTCCAAGGGAGAAATGAAATAGGAATGTGATATAGATTGTGCAGACAGTCTCAGGCAGACATCCTGCCAGAGAAAAAGGTCATACAGGATCATGGTAGAAGGAAGTCAACAAACTGTGATGGTCTTGCATGTTGAGTGGCCAGGGCTTTGTAAGATGGAGCAAAAAGGATGAAAAATGCAAGGTCAGTAGCAAGTCGATTGGACAAATGATTTTCTTTTTTTTCTGAAAGGGAAGACGAAACTGTATGTGAGGATGAAAGTAATCCCAAGTCTTCTCTAATCAATAGTTAAGGCGAATATGGTTTGTCCGTGCTGATTCAGGCTCATTAACTCATTTCTTTGTCATTGCAGAACGTTCATGAATTTCATTTGACTATTCAATTATTTACAAATTTTCACCTAAATCACCAACAATTTTTTGTCATTAAACATATGACAAGAAGTCTAAACTACTTTTTGCAATTTTCCATTGTTAAACATCCATTTATCTAATCAGAGTCTATTGTTAAAAAGAAGTCCAAGGTTTATCTGTACAAAGCCACAGAAATTTCAGACAGCAGAAGTTTCCTTTGTAATGTTGAAGGTAGAGATTTCCAATTGCTGAAAACAAAGAAGAACAGGAAAATGGATGCCAGTGATAGGCAGGGTTGATTGATTTCATTACAAGCTGCGAAGACAGTCTAAACACTGCTGTGTAGAAGCTAGATGTACAATAGTAAATAAAGGGGAGTTTTCTTTGGCCCGGGGGCCAGCTGGCACGGCCTGGCATAGCTCAAACCCATGCAGCTTAATTTTCTCCGTCCCCCAGAAGACTAGCTGCATCCCCTGCTGCTTATTGGCAGTGGTCCCTGGTCTCCACCAACCCCTGAACTGTGCCCAGACCTTGTCAGGGAAAAATGAGCTGCCTGGCACAGGTCAAAACTGTGCCACGCGCCGAGCCAGCAGTTTCCCAGCATGGGGGATCGCTGGGCGGAGGGCAGGCATCTCTCCTGGTCCTGCTTCACTTTCCAGAGCAGGCTGCAGTCCTGCGTGCCCAGCCTCATGTTAAGCTGCACATGCACAATTTTATTGATTTCAAAGCTATAAAAGAATAAATAATTTGCTCTCTTTTTTGAAGGTGTGATAACTTTAGAGGTATTCCTGACATAAGGTAATAGATAGTAGGTGAAAAGACTGGGATACTGGACAAAGCAAGCAAAGCATATAAATGATGCAAGAGATGCTTTGCTTTGGGTGTATAAATAGAAGGAGAAATGTGAAGAAAAACTCATTAAAGCAAAAAAAATGGACTTAGTTTCTCTATACCTAAATTGTATCTTCCAGGAGAAAGTGTTCCCAGGAATGTTAATACTTTTTCTCAAATCTGCTTGAAAATAGTTGGCAGGTCTGATTAAGTCAAAGATAAATCTAGTTATCCTCATAGCTGGTTTGACCTCAGTAGCATTTTTTTGATTGGTTAAATGTAATTGCCATTCTCATTTTATTATATCTCTAATTGGTGCAAAGTTTCTTTTAATTTAGTGGCATCTAACTTACCTTGCAGTGTGTTTTGGTTCTAAGCAATTTCAGTCTTAAGCATACTTAATTCCCTTCTGAGATCCTCCATCACTAGCAACACAAGATCAAATAACCAACTAATTAAAATTTATGTCCATCTTCTATTGAAGTCATCATTCATATCCCCTTGAGTAGGTGATTTCTGACTGTGTGATCCCACGGGAATATTTTTATGTCTACAGTAATATGTGAGTGTGGAAATGTGGAGTTTATTCTATTTCATTGCTGTGTAAATGGAAAAGGTTTCAATTAAAGAGGTTTTTTTTTTCAGTTGTCAGATAAACTGTGCAAAGATTTAGCTAAATTTGCTTTGCTGCGAGGAAACAGTGTAAAGTTCTATGTATATCATTTTCTCATAAAAAATGTACATCAGATAAAATAAACTTCATCTTTCAAGAGCCACCCTTTTTCTGTTATTTCCTTGTAGTCATAACTCTTTCACTGGAAATGGGGTGCAAACACTTTCTGAGCAGTTAGTATCCGTCTGAACATGTCATTTAGGGTATTGGGTGAGTGGCCATCTCTTCTGTGGGTGAAAAATGGCCTTGGCTGTACTTAACAACAACCTTACCTCCCTGGATATATCTGTGTTTGCAAATGAAGCAAGGCCAAGGCTCAAGCCCAGACCAGACTAGCAGTCCCCCATCATCCACGCAGTTTTGTTGCATGTTGGCACCCCACATCATCAGGGGAGGGCATGTGCCTGTGGCCATTCCTAAGAGGCAGCACGAGCGAGAATGCAAACTTTTGGGCTCCTTCTGGCTTACACAGTACTCCAATGTGATCCCAGATGGATTTGTACCCTGCAGTGCATACTCACATGCCATTTTGCAATGCAAACAGTTCTTACTAAAGGTTTCATGCTATGAAAACACCACCCTGATGGGCAGGAGCACAGCCCTCACATGATTTCAAAAACATAGAACTACAGAAGCACACACAAAGAACTATCACCATGTCTTAAGGCCCCCATTGGCAGCAACATACAGTCCAGAAGAAACCCAGGACCAAGTGCTGTGTGGCATGGATTTGGCTAGGTGACACCATTTGGTCTCAGGCCTGTTTTATTTATCATGAACTGCAACATCTCCTTAGCAATCTAGATGCATCAAGACAACCTTTATGAACACTTTCCACATGAGGGCAAGGAGAGGGAATGGTCCTTCCTCTCTGCAGTGCACCCACTGAGTCCTTGCTTCTCCATTCACCCAGGCAGAGGAAGCCATCTGAGGACAGCTCTGCAAACACACAGACCTTTGAAATGACATCTAAGTGGAAAACTGTAGCACTGCAGAGGTGCCTCCTGTTAGCGAGAAATGCTAATTGTCGTGGAAAGAAACTAGAACAGGACTTGGACCGAAGAGAGTGTCTAAGAAAATGGTTGTGCATGCAAAAGTGGTGAAGATAAAGCAAAGAGAGTCGTGGTTTCCTGATAAACGGAGTCCTCAACAGGTTTTCTGAGCTAAAATTAAAAGACTGGTGATGTCTTCAGCACCATTATTTATGCCATTCTGTGGTTTAGTTACTTTTATTTAGGTGCTTTCAATTATGTTTGTGCTGCATTTCTACTGAGTCAGGTCCATCTTTTAGCATATCCGGTTGGTGTGAAGTCTTTCCAGCCAGGACAATTCCCAAGTACACAGTGTCCTCAGTCCCACAAAATAATAAAAAGTTACTGTGGAACTGAATACCTTGCCTGCACATTGCACCGAGTTTGCCTGGGTCGCTGCAGGTAAGTGTGAGCTGTGCTGTTGGTGCTCTACGCTGGTTTCCTCCTCATGGTGTGTCTGCTTTAGCACAGCTCCGTACACCAGGCAGATACACCCAGCTGCCCTGGGCAGTGCTTCAGAGACAGGACACCACCAAAGCAGGGCACTCAGAGAGCTTCCAGGTCTCGGGGCTGAGGAGGTCACACACCTCTGCATCTGGCTCTGGACAGGTGATGCAACCTCTGGTGTGGAGTAGGCAGGGCAGAGGGTGGGCTTGGCTGCTCAGGGGATGGTGCTGCACCCCATGTCCTAACGAGAGGTTGGGTCTCAGCCCGGGCCACTGCTCAGATTCCCCAGGGCAGCAGAGAAGCGACCTGCAGATACAACCAGAGAGTCAGTAGGAAAAGACACTAGCAGTGGGCCTGTCTCCATCGCAGGCAGAGTTGTCCAGTTAGAAAGGAGTTGCACAGGGCTTGAAGCTCCTCTGACCCCACAGGCTTTCGATGCAGGCATTTCCAGCACCAATGGCAGAGAAAAAGGTGTGAGGATCCTTGTCTGTGAGCAGTTTAGAAGAAATAACTTATAGTGGTGATTGCTAGTCGTCTCCTTCCCAAGCATTTCAGTTTTGTTCAGAAATTACTGTGGAATTGGTGCAATTCAGGCAGGTGGATATGATTGAAAGCTTCTAACAGGAGAGAGAGGATGAGAAATACCATGTAGTGGTCCTAGGGACGTATTTCTTCTCTGGCCTCCTATGTGGGGCCATAATTAGAGATCTGATTTACCATTATTGCATGATTTATTTCCTTCAGTTCTTGCTTCCACCAAGTCTAATAGATTTCTCATGTTATTAGATAACCCTCTCTGTGAGCTGTTGTATAGATAATGGTTTCATGCCCCAGACCCAGAGCTTTAATTTTCACGAGTGCACTTAAAAAAAAACAATCAGGCAATGAGTTATTAGTCAAGTTATTAGTCTCAATTGTGTCACCATTAAATAATTTGGTCGCTTTCTTAGCTACAAGAGCAATCAGCTGAGTGTCTTCCTGGTCTCCCGGCTGTGGAATGAGCCCAATGATACCTTCATTATCCCATCAGAAGGGCTCACAGCACTCGGGTGCCAGCGCTTATTTGGCCTGATGTGTCCAAGCCTCAAGTTTAGCACTTAAACCGGTACTTGCATCCTGTAGAGTTCAATGGAATTATAGCAGATTCTTTGTTAAGTAGAATATATTAAAGTGCTTATTTCACTTTAAGGAAAAGCAGTAGTGCTTTGTGGCATTTTGGATGGTGAGGGTGTGGATCCATTTCTTCAACCACAGCAGGTCCCCAGGAAAGCCACTCCCAGCTATTGGTATAGACTTGTCTGTTTCGAAATTGTATATCAAGTTACCTGGGCTTTGGGAGTCTGATCGCATCAGAGCCAGAGTCCACCGTGAAGTGAAGGGCATTTGATGCGTAATGGATGTCGTTCAGCAGCGGGGCGAATCAGGCTCTTAAGCTTTTATTGCATCCCACAACGTGAAAGTGGAGAAGTCCGAGTTTTATTTAGCTCCATAAAATATTTAACCTCAACAGTGATGGAGTTGATAAAAAACTGTATTTTGTATAAGGCTTCTGTTTCAAGGCTATCCTTTTTATGATTAGCCTGTACATTCTCAGAAAAAGCAGTATCTATTATTACCAGAGAATGATCCAATAAGTGTCTTGGGTATTTCTGCCAAACTTCTGTGCAGGTTCCTAATGAGGGAGATATTAAGTTAAAATCAATGTGGGAGTAGTTCTTGTAGACCAGGGGAAAGTGTGTCATTATTTTTGCTGTCCAAATATAGTATCATCATCCATTAACTCCCTAGCTGAAAAATATCCTCTCTCTCACTGGGATGCTGATCAAGTCATGTTCTTGTATATGATTTCTCTTAAGACATGCTTACCATGTATTTTAACAGGAGGAGTGACGGCAGGAGAATCTCAAAGCACTGAGAATTTTTGTGCTTCTAAATTTTAGCTGTATCCTACAAATCTCCAAAAATAAAAAGGAAAGAAGCCATGATATCAAAAACCATTTGTTGTAGGCTACAGGTAGTAGATTTACCCAAACAGACCGTTCTAAAAACCTGAAACTTGAGCTAGCAGTTATCTGGGAAGGTGGCTCCAGAGTCTCCAGAAACATATCAAGTCTGAAAGTGCAAGAAACAATAATTATCATGAAGAAATTCAGGATCTGGTGTTCAAGTAAGTTAAAACTATGAAAAGACAATATAATCCATGATATAGATGCTTTTAAGAATCTGATGTTCTAACTAGAGCTCGATAATTCTTGTCTGAATATTTTGTATCCTCATAATGCATTTTGGGGTTTTCTGAAACTATTGATGGATTTGGGTTAAACAAATTGAAAAATTTTGACTGAAAAAAAATTTCAAAAGCATATTTCAGATATGCATTGAATAGAAATTCATTATGGGTACTACTTTCGGTCTGAGGGAAGAATTTAAAATAATTTCTGAAGGAAAGTATAACAACAGAATCCTTCATCTCTTCTAGATTAATGTCACAGTCTGTTTTTGTGTTTCTAGTTTGGTCACACAAATGAAAACAGAATTATTCACCCAGCTCTGTATTTGCTCACATTGATATGGAAATGCTATTGAGAAATTTATTTCACTGAGCATCTTTAAAACAAGATATCTCAAATCTAAAGCTTCTGCTCACTTCAGGTGTAGGAGGGATCACTGAGAGAGGCAAAAGCTTTCTAATCTTAAGTGAGAGACAGCACATATAATCTACCTTGTTTGGTGTTTTCTGGCATTGTGATCACCCCCACTATGGCTTTCTCAGGGCAAATAGTAGAATGTTCTTCAGGAACATTTCATTTAACATAAACAAAATGCAGGTCTTTGCAAAAAAGACCGTGACAAGCCGTAAGTGAAAGGCGTGCTGCCTACAACCAGAGTCTGTCCCAGAGGGACCTCCCCATGCACCTGGCAGTGGCCATGCCACCAGGCTTTGCAGCAGTTCCTGAGGGTTGTTTCCAGCAAGGGCTTCCTGACCCACCAGGGAGGGGGGCCTGGGCATGCATGGGGCAGCCCTTTACAGTAAAGGCAATCCCCGCTCTCGTTAACCCCCTTGTTTGATAATGATCCACTAATGGAGAGAATTGAAGTTGGCAGCCTTTGCCTTGCAGCTGTTCTCCACTCCCTCCCACTGAAGACAGGCTTTGCGGAGCTGGTCTGCTATCAGGACATGCTCCTTCACTTAGGCTCTGCCTCCTCCTTGCATCACGCAGTCCTAGCCCGTGGCTGTCTGCACGGTTGAGGCACCCAAATGGCTGCGTTTATCTACTTCAGTGTTGTTTGAAGGCAGGCAGGCTAGTTTTGAATCCTGGATGTCTCGGACTTTCTGCCAGAAAATTAACAGTCTACTATGAACTTTACATTGCATGGTACTAGAATTGTTTAAATTTCTGTTAAATCTTTGTAATTTTTTTTTTCCTTAGCTGGTTACATGACTTTTGGAAAAGTCCTTCAAGTCATACTATAACATTATAAATCACCTGCCGAACGACTAGGATTCAAGGTGACTGATTCCTCACAATTTCTGCAAGATCAAAGGTATGGCTGTCCTCCAAAAGCTGTGATGCTTCACATCAAAGTTCACAATGAAAACTATCTCAATTTTCCTCTTCGGCATTTACATTTGACTTCATGACAATAACATTTCAACCAGCGTGTTCAGCCTTCATTTGTGAGAGGACATAGCTGTGCTCATTAGCATGGCAAATGCAAAAGCAAATGGAGCAACCCTGATTTCAAATCTTCTGTTCCCAGAATTTGTGAGTCTGTTTAAAAAAGTGAATGTCTTTAGCACTGCTATAAATATCCCTTTGGTAAATGCCCCGAGTATCTTTCAATCCACACTGATCCTTGTAATCACAGCCACATTGTTCTGGTCATGTCATTGAAAATGCTTTTGACAGAACAAATGACGATCACCTGTGCTACAGTTTGTAAAAAGCCTAAGATCCAATCTGCTATTTCATCAAGAAAAAACAACATTCAGTTCATTTCTTTCTCTCTTTCATGTGCAATGCTTTTCACTGGGACACACTGGTTTTTTACTAGCTTTTTCAGTTCTTTTTCTCCATGAGCCTCACAAAACAAATAACTGGTGGGAAGTTCATAAAGGAATTGCTTTTACTTGCTTCAGGTGCTGACGGCCTGGAGTGGCTTGTTATGTTGAGGTTTTTTTCTTAAAACAGAAAAAAATTTAGGGACTGGACTTTGCTTTGCTTGAAAGTAAGAGTTCTGCAGATGTGTGATGGCTGATATTCCTGTACCTGCCCTTGTACAGCAGAATTAGACTTTAAAGTGTCTGAAGTTGGTATATTCAGAGAATATCAGTCATAAATACTTTTATGTCTGACTCATTTAAGCTAGAGTTGTAACTTTTGCATTGCCATGTGCCTTTATATTATTGAAGTTTAAAGGAATTCCTTTCGAAGCCTAATGTTTGGCTCGTGATGAAAGAAAATCAAACAGCTTATTTGGAGTTACGTTAAATAATTACATGTGTAACCCTTTAAATGCTAGATATGCAAATAAAGTGTTATACGGTCACTTATATAGCAAAGACTTCAGGCCAAATTCCCCCTATCTATCTCCCTTCCCCAATCCCATTCCTGTTTCTTCTTCTGAAGATATCTGAAACTGAAATTACCCCTAGAAAACATGGTTTAATCAGATAAAATACAATTTAGTTCCTGAAAATATGTTTGTAGTGAAGGACCCAGTTCTGTACCCAGCATTGTTGCTGACATTGTTGGAAATTCAACTGGGTGGAAGACTCACAGGATTATTCCTTCTTTCTCACTGCACTTGCTGTGACCCCCAGTATTGTAGACTTTTCCAGGTGGAAAAAGGTACATCCGAGTCACAGCTACACCTATGCTGTGACTCAGATCTACCTGTAGTCACAGATCCTGGAAGGTAATTGCTGCTGTTTGTCTCACTGAAATGGGCACACTGGTGGGAATTTCAGAAGGCACTAAGAAGGTCCGATGCTGAACCTGGGCAGGAAGACTTCTATCTGTGCAAAATATACATGAATTCAGCACCTACTCTCAAACTATGTTAGAAGTTTTTTGTGTTAACTGACCTAGTAATGCTGATTTTGTTCCAAAGTTTGCATAAAAGAAGGTGCTAAAAACTTAAATCCTGCAAAGGATCTAGGCCTAAAAGAGTCATCCACGGTAATTTAGGAATTTCTTGGATTTATACCCTCTTCTCCAACCCCTCTTAAGGTTAATACACAGGATTATCTATTTGGGTTCTGTCATTTCACTCAAACCATTAAAAAAGATAGAGTCACCCTACAGAGGGACACATTTTCAAAATATTATGGAGCCTCTTTTATCAGATTTGTTTGTATGCTAACTTTTTATTAACTTAATTGCTGTTCGCAATTAAGGAGAGTCCTAAAATTTGCCTTTTTTCATGGTTCAGATACTTCAAGGAGAAGAGTGAGCTTCATCGTATTAGAGCATTTTTGGCTTCTTCATTGCCCTGAACCAGGACAATTTGTTGTCAAAATATGTGAGCAAATATCATAAAGCCTGGGACAAGGAGCAAAATTTTCTCTAATCTCAGGGAAGGTTGACTTTAAAATCTGGGCTATGATTCAGACCAGGGTTTATTTGTTTTTTTGTTTATATCTTTTTTTCTTTCTGTTTATTTGATCCAAAATAATGTCTCCGTACAAAGTCTTTTTCTTCTGGCAAAACTCCATCTGTCTTCAGTTTGGTTTGCTGGAGCTTGTGTTTATGTACCACAGAAAATGTCTGCCTTCACTGAAAGCTTTGCCAGAGTAAAAATCGCATTGTTTGACCTTTACATACAAGGCCAGGGATGGGCATAAACAAGTTCAGATCAAACGTAGAAAGAAGTTTTGTCCTTACATAATTTTAAGAACACTTAAATGTACCAGTATGTATTTTTCCTATTTTTAAAACATTTGGAAAAAGAATACAAAAGGCAGAGAGAAATGTATTTTTGAGCCACAAAATAAACTGCAGCACTGTGAGAACTGAAACAAAAAAATGTATTTTTAGGTGCTTGTTACCACGATGTTACTCTTTTGTTTAGATCACACAAATATGACCATTGCTTAACTTTGTCATTCACTTTGTAAATATTTTGCAAAAGGGAATAAACCACATTCATTTTTGACAGAGTGCTGTTGCATGCAAGGGCACTCACAGTTTGTTTACAGCATACCAAAAGCATTCTGTTAATGAAACATTTCAAGGCTAATGAACCAAAACTTTGCACCAAACAGACAGAGGCTACAAACGCTTTCTTGTCTGCGTTTGTCAGAGTTCACGTTTCAGCTGTGATCTCTGCTCCACCCACTCTGCGCCACTGCAGATAAAACAACATCTCAGATTGACAAGCCAAGTTTGCAAGATTAGCTTTCTATGAAGAAGCCGTAGCAAGTCATGCCATTAACTCTTGTGAGGCAAATACGCTTCTGCTTTTGGGCAAATCAGCTGCCACTGGGGGGCCAAGCTGCTCTCCCGTTCCCCTGAAATTTTAATATCCTATCAATGAGCCTGGCATAATGTCCAGAAGGAATAATGAGCAAGTACCATTTTCAAAGAGGGATTTCATGTGTCTGGTATGCGGTAATGGTCTAGTGGTTCTGACTGCATGAAATCAGTGGTTGGCTTTTGGGAAGATGGTTAGCTTGGCAATGATGATACGATTTCAAGACCTTTCACTATGTTTTGAGGACCTAATTCATTTGGGAGGGTATGTTCCATGCTGGCCACTTCCAAACTGAGTCATGACCAAAGCAACCCAAAGTCTTCATCCTGCAATTCTGTAAGCAGCCAAGTAAGCATCCACGGCAAACTCATGATCCAAGGCTGTTTCAGGCACTACTCTGTGGATCTGTGTTCACTTCTGCTCTGTCTCTGATTTTCTTGTGGCCTCAGGCAAAGTATTCTTACAAGACTTTTTCTAGCTGTGCCTTTGCACAGTATCTGGCAAAGGCCCTACTCTGATTTGGGCCCCCCAAGCAACACCCTGAGTATGCAAGCTATATCATCAGTCAATCTGGAACAACCTTACAGACCAAGCAGAAGTAAGGCTTCATCCAGACACCTTGCAAATACATAGAGTAAGAAAAAGGTGTAAGCAGAGAAAGGGTAGGTGCAGAGAGAGAGATTATTCTAAATCTTTTCTGGTTCATGCTGAAGATAACCACAGAGTCACAGCTGCACCTAACTGTACCAGCAGCCAGAAGTCTCCTGATGCTGTGAAAGTCCTGTGAACGCAGGATTGGGTTTGCATTGTTGCTGCATCTCTGCAGTGCTCCTCACCCAGGCTGCTGTCAGGAATCCAGTCCATCTTGTTTAGAAGGGAAGCTCCTTTGTCTGTGAATCCGAAAACATATGTATTGACACAAACAGTTGATATTTTGATGAATGTAGGATTGGTAATGTGATCTAGAGCAAATACTCCAAGCGAGTTGCTGTTGAAATCCTAGTATTTCATCACTGTCCCTGTTATTCATACATGTCAGTGGGTTGTCTGCTTCGGAAGGCAGACACACACATCAGGTACTTTAGAAGATGCTTTTTGAACAGGGTCTTCTGTATCAATGTGTTGTCCTAGCAGCTTGCCACAGGACTGAGGGCAGATCAGAAAGACATTAGACAGTGTCTATCACCTAAAACAAAAAGGATTTGGTACAAGGAAACTTAAGAAGAGCTAAATGGGAAGTAAGGTCTGTGGTAGGAAAGCATATCCCAGTCATAAAGAAGAGACACACAGTCTTTATTTGGCAGAGTGCCATTATTCTCTACATTGAAATAAAGATAATTTTATCACCACAGTTGCAGGTGAACACACTGCATATCATTGTCCAAATGTGATTTCAGTTATGACTCTAAAATAAACCTATTCCTTGGCCCTTACACTCCATTGTTCTAATAAAGTTACTGCTTCCACCAGAAAAAAAATCCCAAAAATATCTTCTCCGAAGATAATAGCTGTGTATAGGCAACACTACTATATTTTTAAGAACAGTCATTGTCTTTCAGGCAGCTAGAAAGGTTATTCCTACTGGTTTTGAATCTGAGATAATCATCTTCACCATGCACAATGAACAGGCCCTGTCTGGAAATAGAGAGACAACATCTTTAGCCTACTTTTCTCCCAGGAACAAGTTTGAGTGTGGTTTTTGGTTTGGTAGTGGAGTTCTCTGATGTGTATCAACTGAAACATAGGAGTGTTTTTTTATCACTGCCATTTGTAGATGTGGTCCAAGTTACCTTTGGGTAAACCTACTACCTGCAAAATGAAATATGAATAAATTCACCTGCTTACTCTGAACTCCTGCTATTCAGTAGCTCATTTTTTTTCCTAGGCTTTTCACTCCATTAATATGTGAGGTACCTTTAGTTCATAGTATAGGCAGACGCAATTTAATAATCACTTTTTTCTTCAGCCTAAATCTGTGAAATCCCACTGTTGAGAAGTGGAGTCGTTTGCCATTGTGCAGCAGGATTGACGTCCTGTTGAACAGCAGGCAGGGATCACAGCATGCAACAAAAAAACTCTTTAGATGACGTCTGAAGCAATCTTCCAAGTTACTGTTCCTGCGATATGTCCTTCAGGAATAAAAAAATAGAAAGGAAAATCAGTGAATGACTAGGAATTGGTGCTACAAAGTGCTGTTCACCAGCCACCATCCAATTCTTTGTCTGTCCCACAAAGCCTTGCAGGAGATACTCCTGCCTTTTGCCAGACATGACAGCCACTCCTACTGGGCTACTTCAACAGAGACAAGCTCAGAGTAAGGCTGCTTAATAACTGCTGTGTTTGGAGAAAAGAAAGAAGGACGATAGTTTCTCCATTTCAGTTCTTTGGTGGAACAAGTTATCTCTGAGTCTGGCAGAGCTCCTGGGTTTTTAGTATACCCCTTTGCTTTAAACCTTTACTGCTATGATTCTTCTGTTCCCAACATTGCACCAGGTAACAAACCCTGAAGTGATTATGAATGCAAACGTAAAGGCCGATGCTGAGGAGATGTCATCTTGCCTTGTTTGACACAACCCTTTATATCTTGGGTGTGTTGGTAAAATCATCTTCAAGACAGTGAAAGCTGACAGCTCCCTTAAGAAAGGCATGAGGATCTGAGATGGGTTATTTTATGTTTCTTTGAGAGAAGTTTACAGGGAGTGCATAGATAGAATGTATCATGCAAGGGGATTCATTTTAGGAAAAATAAACGTCTGTATTACGTGAGGCTACAGAAGCAGCTTCAGCTTTTCTTCTACGGGAGGTCAGAAATTGAGACAGCACAATGTAGCCAGTTGCTGTCTGGTCTTTTGCTCTTTGGAGCGGAGTCTAAGACCTCCAGTTTCAGAAGTGAGTATTGATTTTGGGTATCCAACTTGAAACTCCTTGAAAGCATGCTTTGAAAAGCAGTAGCAGATCGAAAGAGGTGATCTTTCCATTTCTACAAATCAGGTCTTTTCTAAGAGGATCAAGCTACTCACCTTGGCACGGTTAGATCAATCCAACAACAAAAGTTTTCCAAATTAGTTTGCTCATGAGTAAAGGTGGATTGCACAATGTAAATGCACTACAAGTAATCACAAAGCACCTTTTATGTGTGCTGTATATTTGTGCTTAATCCTGAAATCACAAGTATTTTCAAGCCATATTAGTAGAGAACTAGGATATTGGTATAGTTGAGCATTTTACTGTGAAATTTTTTCTCATTTTGCATGACAAAGGCAAACAAGATTAAGTGTGTTGAATCACTTCCAAACACTTCTCCTCAAGAGCCAAATAATACATGAAAGCAATATTTACAATATTTTTAACATAAATATTGCGAGAAATCCGAAGAGTGCATATTTTACATTTAAAAGATCTCTGCTTCATTAAATTGGTAAGTCAATTAACTAAGGAAAATGTAGCTGATATATATCTGAAATGTGAAAGACATTTTACATATTTTAATTTTTTTATGATATTCTGCTGTGAAATAGGAGTCCATAATTATCTGTCAAAGTCACCAACTTACCTTTTTTTCCTAAGCTACTCCATAATGAAGTGCTACTCTCATAATAGCTATACTACTTTTTTCTCTGAAGTTCTTTCCCACTTGGAAGAATAATAGGTATTGAACATAATTCTATAGAATCAGCTTCTGTAAGGCTAAAACAGGTGTTTAACTGGAAAAGAATAATGTTTAAAAAGGATTAAAATTGAAACAGGAAGTATTTTGTGCCAAAAATATTGTGCTTAAGGTGGCTCATGATCTCAAAGTTGATGTTTCAGACAAAGCTTTACTTTCATTTGGGTGGAATGATTTCTGTATCTTATTATCCTTTCAAATACCTACATAGAAATGCTAGAAAGCCCAGCCAAATAGGTGGACGCACCCTGTATTTTGGCAATTTTGTGAAAGTGACACCTGGACAAACATCTGGGCAGCCTAATCTGTCAGCGGTAGTGAAAGTCAACCAGAAAGGTCAAAAATGTTGTAGACAATTGTAATACTTTAATTTAACAATATGTTTAGCTTGAAGTTGTGGGGAAGGCTGGTTCAAAACAATGCAGTAAAAGTGGGTGGGAATTTGATAAGGCAGAGAAATTAAGATGATCCATGGAGATCCTATTTTAGCCTGGCACTGGCACAATTTCAGTGTTTCTCCTCAGCTGCCCAGCCATGTCCCACAGGTGTCCCAAGGGAAAGAATGCAGGCCCTAGCATGGACAGGTAGGTGCGCAGCCGCAGTGGCCTGCCATCTTCTCCTTGATGGTTTTTCATGTTTGGAGAGGCTTGTTTCTACAGAGAATGAGACCAGATTTTGAAAAAAACTAACAGATTCTCTTAAAAATGTGGGATCGCTGTTCTGTGCCCAGCTCCAGTAGTAGGTTCTGTTCCTTCAACATCTAGACAATGAAGTGCATGAACCATTATGTTTTAAGGAACAGCAGAGCTAGAGGCAGACTGAGATGGTGGTTTTGCTTTATTACCATAAAACTCTACTTGAAGTCCACAGTGAAAGGAAAACTTGTTGGCCCTAAACCTTCACTGTCTTTTCTTGACTAAGGTTCCTCCAGAGCTGGAGAGAGACTGAGGAAAACAGAACATGCCTAAATTTTCCTAGCTTCCTTGCGCCATCCTTGAGGCCTTGATACTCTCTAAAACCTCCATCATGGTTGATCCCGCTACAACAGGATGCTCCTTTTTCACCTGAAGTGCAGCTTGACTGAGCCATGATGACACATTTTACAAAGAGATGTCTAATGCAGCCATGTGATTTACCTCTACCTTGTGTTCTGTTGTCAAGCCTCTTGTTCTACTTTAATTAGCAGAGTGTCTTTTCACACTGTAGGTAATGGGATGAAATCAGTGGTTTTGCACAAGAAGTAGATTTGATTTCTTTAATAAGAAATTTTACATTATTTCGTCTTTGGCAAACCATGTGATATTTGGTCTGTAACGAAGAACTGAGCCCAGGCCTGAGATCTGACCATATTTTGCATTTTCGATTGAATCATAGAATCATTGAATGGTAAGGGTTGGAAGGGACCTTAAATATCATCTGGTTCCAACCCCCCTGCCATGAGCAGGGACATCTTCCACTAGACTAGGTTGCTCAGAGCTGCATCCAACCTGGTCTTGAACTTGATCATAAACTAAAACCAAAGGGGAAATGTAGCCTAAAAGGGTTTCTTTTGACCTCAGAGATGAGGTCAGCAACCTGGCCATCATGTTGTCACAACTGGGCACAGTGCACCAGTGGAGATACTTATGTTGAATACAATCCCGCTCTTTTCCCACACACAGACCAGGTACTTTCACCTCCTTGTGTTGCATAGCATGGTACCCTACAAGTGGTCAGTTTGGTTTCACCAAAACCCTTCCTGAGTAAGGCTGTAGTGAGCTTGCTCTTAATTAGCAGAGAAGTACTACTACGGAATTGCTCATGAAAGAGGAGGCTTCTGTAACCATGACGCCTATGTTGATATTTTCCCTGTGACAGCTTACTGGCAAGAAGGGAAACCAACTCATTTTTTAAATAGATGTGAGATTATGAACACGCCACACGTCCCAAGAGCTTGGCTCCTGCTTCCCTGTATCCCCATTGGTATGTTACAATTTCCTTGGTAGGGTGACAACCATGTTTCAAATACTTCCATCCCAGCTGTTAAATTTATTAAGACTATGGCTGTTTCACACCTGCCAAGCAAATGGACACTGCCCTTCTAAATGGACATCTACTTGGCGCATGGTTTCATTTGCATGCATTTTCAGTTTTCAACAGGTGGCACTAAAGAGCCAATAAATGATTCTATTCCCAGACTCCAGCATGCAGACTCCTGGGCAGGCACTTTTATGTGTGTTTATCTATTTAAATATGGTATTACAATTCCAGCATAATTAGTCATCTAATTGAATTGCATGACCACATCCATCTAAGATATTTGCATGTACAATTAATCAGGATTTATCTAAAAGCACTCTTTTTGTTCTCTATTTCCTACAAGTTCAATTACTCGTGGATGGATTAGATGCTGATTTCATTTTGAAAGTGTTACAATACAGATACGTGGAGAAAAATGTCTGCAGAATTGGTAAGCAGTAGGCAAGTGAACAATACTTTTTCTTTTCCTTTCTGTTTTTATCATGCTACCAAATGCCAGTGCTCAAGAGCATAACCAATGGGCGCCAGACTTGCTGTAGTCCTGGAGAAATAACAGTCTCTAGTGTCTTCTTTAGACTCCTTCATCTTAGCAAAAGCATGATTTACAAAAGCAGAATAGCTTTGCACATACTACTAGATTTCAGTCTTCCCCCAGCATAATTTTTACTTAAACTTACATATTCCTAATGGTAGTAAGGCATTTGTTAATTTGCATTCTTGGAAAATAATGGACAGAAAACGACTGTTAAAGACATTCTTGAGAAACAGCCCGGTTTTCATACAAAATGTTTACAACCATCTCAGTTGCACCAGCAAATAGAGACCCAGCTTGAGATGTGTTGTGCTACACCAAATGGGAACTGAAATACTATGAATGGCCCAGAAACAGAAAATTAGCTTTGAAGGGGTGTACAAACTGACGATGGACCAAAATATCTCAGAAAAAGGAAGGGCAATATGACTTTGGTTTCTTAACTTTTTGACAAAACTTTTTCTTCACAAAGTATGTGCTTGCTTCGTTATTGACTGCTACAGGACAGTGAAGCTCTTTCACTCTTTCATTTGTTATCCAGTTGCAACTAGTGGAGGATGTACTTGGTCACTTCCAGAAGAATAAGCACGATTAAAGAAGAACTTTGAAAACCCAGCTGAGATATATATACAAAGAATTATAAATACAACTGTACAAAAACAAACAAACAAAAAAACCCAGACATTTCATTTTGCAGAAGGGTGTGTTACAACTAAAATACATTGAGTTTCAGTCCTGGAGCTTTGAGGACAGTTTGGTCCTGAAAACTGCGTAGAGAACAGGGAAAATGGTACCAAAATAATCTGTGCTGAGAAATAATCTCACAAGTAGGACAGAGCACACTAACATGGCAACACCACAGTGTAAAAGGGAGGAGCAGGCCAACATTCCCCATTTCTGTGTAGTCTTTGAAGTGACCTTTGCTTTGCAGCTCTTTCTTTCAAACAAATTATCTCCTGTACCTCCTCTATGAGCTCTTTTAGTCCACAGCTTCTCAGAGGCCTTTTGTTTTGTGAATGGTTTCTGGTGGGAGAAGTAGTACACTGGTTTAAAATTGTTTCTCCCTGAGCTCTCTCTCTTCTTTATTCTTCTACTTCCAAATTGCTTTTTTCTTCCTTTTCTTCCTTTTTTTTTTTTTTTTC
>Ga0065711_1028481_pt1 | contig 40964 bp, 16 predicted proteins | sample Hoacrofraction12_FD_59098 | JGI IMG/M metagenome (GOLD analysis project Ga0065711, IMG submission 59098) | Hoatzin crop microbial communities from Cojedes, Venezuela - Epithelial fraction 12 v2 (version 2) | ecosystem: Host-associated > Birds > Digestive system > Esophagus > Crop | place... | reverse complement strand
TCAGCCTGGAGAAGAGAAGGCTGCGGGGAGACCTAATTGCAGCCTTTCAGTACTTAAAGGGAGCCTATAGGAAAGATGGGGACAATCTTTTTAGTAGAGACAGCAGTGACAGGACAAGGGGTAATGGTTTCAAACTAAAACAGGGTAGGTTTAGGCTGGATATAAGGAAGAAATTCTTTACAATGAGGGTTGTGAAACACTGGAAAGGGTTGCCCAGAGAGGTAGTGGAGGCCCCATCCCTGGAAACATTCAAGACCAGGCTGGAGAGGGCTCTGAGCAACCTGATCTAGTTAGTAGTGTCCCTGCTCGCTGCAGGGGGCTTGGACTAGATGACCTCTAGGGGTCCCTTCCAACCCAAAACTTTCTATGATTCTATGATTCTATGATTCTATGATTCTATGACTTCAGTGAAGCCAGATTTCCCCTGAAAGGTTTTGGTGATTTCCGACTAGGTCTTCTGCAGATCAAGGAAGATGTGTGCCAACCAACTTCTCCATAGGCTTCATCAAAGGCCAGCAGTAGCCAATGAGTGAAAAGTAATTGAGATGTGATTGCAGAATTAAAATCGCAGTTCAGTCCATTTCCTCTAAATAGGCATATCTTTCTGAACTTTCATGTTGGCTTTGCTCATGTGTAAATAGTTTGATATTACGGAACCCAGACCATCTCATCTGTTTGGGTTAGTTTGTTTAAAAATATAGGAAAAACTACTAGAAATGATGGCCACAATCTGCTACTTTGGCCCAGACATCATCTGTACTAGATTGCTGGAGTTTCTAAACTTTACAGCACCATAAATTTGTGCGATTATAAATGTAGAGGCAAAAAGTATGTAGGCTCAGTGAAAACATCTGAATTAACATCATGTAATGATAAATAGAGTCCCATAAAAATTGCTACAGAAATCTCCAGAGAGTAGCTCTTAAACAATGAACAGAAAAAAACCAACAACTCATACTACTAAAAGCGTTATATACAGTATCAGGATGATTTTGACTTTTAAACAGTGCACATTTGGCTATGACTATGCGACCTTAGGAGAATTCTGAATGGAGTTGTTTAATGCAAAGTGTCCAAAGTGTGCCTGAGAACAAATGCAGCCTCAAGGCACCTTAAAAGCCATCCTAGAAGGTCTCTCGTTATATTGGCACTGGAAGACAAAGTTAATCAGCTACAAAAAAAAAGCTAAGCTATTGAAATACCCTTTAATTTACGGAAAACATTCAGCTCTCTGGCTTTTTAGCCACTGCTAGGTAAAGTACTTCATCTGCTCCATTTTAAGTCAATGGTTGTGTCCTGATAGACTTAAACGGGCAAATGACTGGGCTACAAATGCAGGATGGGAGGCAGCTGATTGAAAATGGCTTCATATTTCTGTCAGAGCAAAGGAAAATATCTGTAAACAATTTCCGTCTAAGACCTTTTAGAACCAAAGTGATTAATGGAAAGCAACTGGCAGAAAAGCAACAATCAACCAACTGAAAGGAGCAAAATAAGCAGAACATTTACACAACTGTCTTTCCAGGGCAGTTAATGTCTTTCTCACACCTATATTTACTTTTTAATGCTATCTGAAATTGAACACATTGAACAAATACATTTTTTGCTTATTTTCATAACATCATCTTTTCTACCTTCCTTTCCAGTGTCACTAGGGCTGCAAAACATATAATGAGTTTAGTAAGATTCAGCTGTTTCAATAATCATTTAATCTTATATCGTTCTGTTGTCTGTGTTAAAAATTGAGGCATGATGAGTGTGTAAGCAGAAATACTAATTACAAACACATTCCGGTTTATCCTGCAATGTGTAAATGAAGAGAAGATAGCGCTTAAAAGGAAAGCACTCTTTTCTTCCTTAAAAAAATGAGACCTCTAATGTTCTTATCATTCCTGTTCTTATCTGGTACAGAGCACTTTCAATCCATCAAGACAGTACTCTTCTTGTCTAATCGAACTGCTGTGAGATAAGAGGTTTTAGGGTTTCCTGACCATTGTTTAAACCTTTTTCTTTCTAACTCAAAGAAGCAAGTCTTGAAAGTCACTAAAGCTCCAACTGTAACTAATTAGGGAATCTGAGGAATATTCAGTTCAATGCAGAGGTTAACGAATAGGAAAACTTCAAACCACTACAGAGATGACCTTAATGGGAGATTCAGATTTGAATTAAAGCTATAGTAAGCTAGTCACTGGAGATTCAAGCTTCTTTTCTTCTTACTTGTAAAAGCTCAAAAGCCCACTGTTAAGCATGCAAAGAAAAAAAACTCCAAACCTTAAAAGGGTTGCCTACTTCTATCTATTTTTATCTGATTATTGAGCCATTTTAATGGAGATGAGCAAATGGTTGGGCAATTAGCTAACTTAGTTATGTAGACTTAGACCTTGGACCAAAACAGGCAAAGACCCTGAGTGCAAAGGAAAAATAAATGGAGTTTTCTGAACAACTGTAACTGGTTCTTAGAATTTAAAATTAAATACCTCTTACAGCATAGTATGACATTCCAGAAAGAGAACATTACATTTGCTGATTATATTCCTTTCTGCTATAATATTATTTGGTTATGTGAGAACAAATTTCAACCAAACACAAAAGCCATGCAAAAGCAAAGTGTTCTTGGCATAGACCTAGAGACAGTGAACAACAGATTCCAGATAGTTGCCTGAATTTTTTTTATCCCAACTGACTTGCAGTTCCTTTGACTACAATAGACTAATATTTAATTATAGAGCCTTTTAAAATGAACATGTCTCCCTTGATTTAATGGCAAATTAAAGAGGGAACACTTCTCAGAATTTGGCTTTCTGCTTTTAAAAATAAAATTTTTCTTGTTGTGTAGAATTTTAAAATGTCATCAGGCTTTTACTGTCTGCAGTTTGTTATGAATCACATAAAACTTATTAAACATGGCATTTTTCATCATGTCATGTGTATATTAGCGAAATCATTACAAATGCCTTTCAATAAATCACCAGATCAACTGCCATGGAAAGCCCAACATGAGAGTTAGAAATAACTATTCTTTCACGGTTTCCCACAGCAATGTGACTGTCTCAAACTCTAGGCAATTTATTTGTTGTCCTTTTTTAATAGTAGCTACTTAGTTGAATTTCTGCCTTCATATTTGGGTTTTTTCATCTAGACATGAGTATCAGTCCCAGCCTGATTGTGTGGATTTAACCCTAATTTCTCCCAGGTTGTCCACGTAGAATGTACAGTAGAGAATTGTGTGGCTAAAAAGAAACACGCACCAAATAATGTAGCCCAATAACCTGCACTCAGGCAGCATCAAGCAGACTAAATCCTACTCAGTAAAAGGTCATGTGCCTGTTCTTGAAAACATTCAGACCAAGGTTTTTCACACATAACTTGCCAGCCAGCCCTTCAGCCCTTATATTTTTAAAGTTTGCTTCTTTTCCAGTATAAAACTTTTGTATATAAACAGACTTCTTTCCCCTACAGAACACTGAGAACAATGGTTCCTGTCCTCCCTATCACAAAATTAACATAGAAGAAGCATGTCATGTTCTCCTCCGTCTATTTTTTTAGGTATTAAACAAATGCAGCTCCTTTAGACGTTCCACAGATGTGCTCTAGGTCCCTTATCACCCAGGCACCAGGCTTGAGCTTTGCCAACTTAACTACGCTATCTAAAACTTGCTGTAACACTCCTAACACTCCAGGAACACATCTCCTAAGAAGAAAGGCTGAGAGAGTTGGGGTTGTTCAGCCTGAAGAAGAGAAGGCTCCAGCGAGACCTTACACAGCCTTTCAAAATATAAAAGAGACCAAGGAGAAAACCAGAGAGTTTTTATCAAGGCCTATAATGACAGGAGAAGGGAAAATGGTTTTAAACTGAAAGGGGATAAGTTTAGCTGGGACATAAGGAACAAATTTTTTATTATGAGAGTGATGAGACACTGGTCCAGATTGCCCAGAGAAGTTATAGATGCTCCACCACTGGAAGTGTTCAATATCAGGATGGACAGGGCTTTGAGCAATTTAATCTAGTGCATGATGTCCCCGCCCATGGTAGGGTGGGGGTGGGCGAAATGATCTTTGAAGGTCCCTTCCAACCCAAACCATTCTGTGATTCTATGATTCTAATGAAACCTACGTAACAAACAGAGAGAAATAGTTAGAACAAGAAAGGTGTTGATTCACAAACAAATGACATTTTCTGTTCCTATTTAATTTTATCTCTATCATAATCTCCAAACCCACTTTGCTGTACTGGTTTCATTGTCAATTACTACAGCTCTGCATTTGTGGGTTTGATCCTTGCCCCAAAGTGTCCATATTACGTTTGTTCTTACAGAATTTCCACCTGTCTGTTTTGAGTCATCTACTCAATCTCATAGACTTTGAATTCCCACACAGTCTACTCGGCTGTCACTGCCAAAAACCACAGGGCTCTATTTGTGCTGACAAGCCATGGTTCGCAGGCACTGGTGCATCCCACAGGGACTATAGAATTTCAACTTCTTGCAAGGAAGGTCTGTTATTTATGTGCTGTTCCCTTTTACCTGCACCAGAAGAGGTGTGCAGGAGCTTCTTGTTCTTCTCCTTCTGCAATTGGAGAAACACTCCAAATCCTCAATTTTGATGATGAAGTATAAAACATACAAGTTAATGCTGAACATTTTAAGGATCAGGAAATGTGGAGCTTATTCCATTAAGTATACAAAGCCTCTAGACATTTAGAAAATGTTTAGAGAAACTTTTAGGCTGCAGGAAGTCGATCACAGGCACTAAAGGACCTTTTTATTAATTGGAAAAAAGATTGAGACATGAAAGCAACAAGACTTGCTTTTGCTAAATGCATTTAAGCTGTCCTTTTAATAATAGAAACCAGTCGTCTTCAAGATGGGATAACTTTTAAGTATAAAAAAATAACACACCACAGGGAGCTGAAAGGAAAAACAAATTTAATTATGTATTCAAGGCCATCCAAACCACCCACCCACATATTAAGTGTTTGCTGGCTACACAGATGCTATAGTTGCCATGGCTCAACCAATCATCTTCGTTTGAAAAGTAAACACCTTTGTTAAAAAACAAAAATATTACTTGAAGTGAATAATCAAACAGTTAGGACAACATCCTGCTCCCTCTGAAATCAGCAGGCTACTTTCAGCAGCATGGGTGTTAATTTTTTGGCTGTCTGACTAATAAGAAAAGGGGTAGCTGTAGTGAGGACATCAGGAGCTGTTCTGGACTGACCACTGGGTATGCTGATGAAGAACAGCCATGTCTGATGAAGGGGCCAAGGGAGGAAGAGCAGAGGTTAAGTCAGGGGTGGCAGGGCTACCAGAGGTGGGCTTTCAATGCCACTGTGCCCTTTAAAAAGGGTAGGAAGGAGGGCCCTGGGAATTACCAACCTGTCAGCCTCACCTCTGTCCCTAGGAAGATCATGGAACAGATCCTCCTAGAAGCTGTGCTAAGGCACATGGAGGACAGGGAGGTGATTCGAGACAGCCAGCATGGCTTCACCAAAGGCAAGTCCTGCCTGGCCAACCTAGTGGCTTTCTACGATGGCATGACTAGATCAGTGGACAAGGGAAGAGCTATGGATGTCATCTATCTGGACTTCTGTAAAGCCTTTGACACATCCCTCACAACACTCTTCTCTCTAATCTGTATTAATATGGATTTAATGGGTGGACTGTTTGGTGGCTAAGGAATTGGTTGGAAGGTTGCAGCCAGAGGGTAATGGTAAACAGCTTGATGGCCAAATGGATGCCAGTGACAAGTGGTGACCTTCAGGGGTCCATACTGGGATAAGTGCTGTTTAGCATTTTCATCAATGACATAGCGAGATCGAGTGCACCCTCAGCAAGTTTGCAGATGACACCAAGCTGAGTGGTGCAGTTGACAAGCCAGAAGGATGGGATGCCATCCAGGGGCACCTGGACAAACTCAAGAAATGGGCCTGTGTGAACCTCATGAGGTTCAACAAGGCCAAGTGCAAGGTCCTGCACTGGGGTCGGGGCAATCCCTGCTATCAATAGAGGCTGGGGCATGAAGTGATTGAGAGCAGCCCTGCCGAGAAGGACTTGGGGGTACTGGTGGATGAAAAATTGGATATGAGCCACCAATGTGTGCTTGCAGCCCAGAAGGCCAACTGTATCCTGGGCGACATCAAGACCAGTGTGGCCAGAAGGTCGAGGGAGGTGATTCTGTCCCTCTGCTCTGTTCTGTTGAGACCTCCACTGGAGTACTGTGTCCAGCTCTGGAGCTCCCAGCACAAGAGGGACATGGACCTGTTGGAGTGGGTCCAGAGGAGGGCCACAGAAATGATCAGAGGCCTGAAGCATGTCTTCCATGAGGAAAGGCTGAAAGAGTTGGGGCTGTTCATCCTGGAGAAGAGAAGGCTGCGGGGACACCTTATAGCAGCCTTCCAGTACCTGAAGGGGCCTATAGGAAAGGTGAGGAAAATAGTTTTATCAGGACTTGTTGCGATAGGACAAGGAGTAAAGGCTTTAAACCAAGGGAGGGTAAATTTAGGCTAGATATAAGGAAGAAATTTTCCACAATGAGGGTGGTGAAACACTGCATCAGGTTGCTCAGAGAAGTAGTGGAAGCCCTGTCTCTGGAAACTTTCCAGGCCAGGTTGGACGGGGCTCTGAGCAACCTGGTTTAGTTGGAGATGTCCCTTCTCCCTGCAAGGGGGTTGAGCTAGATGACCTCTAAAGGTTCCTGCCAAGCCAAAGCCTTCTATGATTCTATGATTCTGTGATCCTAGAGAATTATATGCGAAATTTAGTGATGCAGACAGTCAAGCTCCAGTGCCTGGGAGCTTTCATGGGCATTGCTTGATTTTCTTATACAGATGTAGCTCTTCAGAGCTGGCTGTCATTTTGTCAATGGGCTTGAAATGACCAAAGCAAAATGCGTCTAGCACAGTGTGGCAGACAGCCATGCAAAGCAGCCGTAGATCACCTCAGCCTGAACAAAATTCTGATTAATATTTAGTCTCTGTGTCATCATACATGGCTGAGCCTGCTGGTACTTCAAAATTACAAACACTGAGAGTGAAAATTTCAATGAGTGGAAGAATGAACCTAACAGGGTTGTACACACAAAGCCTTTCCAAATACTCCTGAAATGAGGTGTGTCATGCTTCTGCAGTCAGCAAAATTTGCAGGTGGTATGGGGGAGCTTCGCTAAATGGGGAAATTCAGGTCACTGCAGTAAGAGAGATGAAATATTTGCTTTGTAATCTGTGTATACATATATTTCATTTATGTATACGTGTATATATATGGTAGCAGGATTTTAGTAACAGAAAACTAGAACTGATGACAACTGATAGCAGTTTGGTCCTCTAAGAGGAATACTTTGTTATGGTACACAAGACTAAGGCCTTTTGGAGCAGGTAAACAAAGGGACAAAGGTAAAAGCATATTTGTCCAAGATCTGTGACATATTCTGAGAGGATACTGATTTCAGTTTGTCACAGAAGTTTTCTGGTAGTCAATGCTATCCTCCAGATGTGAAAACATCAGAAGTGACAAAAGCAATCTGCGAAATTGCCATTTACAAAGCCTCAATTCACAAAAGCAGGAAACACGGGAGGGCCAATTGCTGGGATTTGGGAGCACAAGATTTCAGGGATTTGCGAGGATGCTGCACCAGATGAAAGGCAGAAGTAGCAACAACAACAACATCTTGCAGTGGCAGGCATTCAAAAGCCCTCATGCCGAGAGAAAGAGACATCAAGTCCATCTGAAAACTAGCAAAGGGAGATGGATGCCAGCAAAAATAATTACTTTGAGGACACAGAGCCAAACTCTCAGAAATAAACTGACAGACTACTAGAGGAACCATGCATTTTAACTTGCCGTGGCAGAGGAGCCCAAAATAACAGTTGATGCAAACAAATTGAATAAATTAAAAATAAAAAGGTCTTTACAAACCTAATTCCTTGAGAAGAGAAGGGGAAGGGGAAAGCTCTTACCAGCAGCAACAACATCCTTGCACACCCACATTCTTAAAGACACAGAGGGCAAACTCCAGATAGACACAGCACTGCTGTGCTGAAAAGATGTGGCAATTCATTAGAATGTAGTCATTTCCATGAGAAAAAAATATCTAGAAATAAAGAATGGAGTAGAGCTAAGATCAACTGGTAGATCTATATGCCTGTCTTGGGTAATTATTCAAACAGTGGCTTCAGAAGAAATTAGAAGGATTGAAGGGATTTAAAAGGAAATGAAAACTGATAGGCACTACAAGTGCAACTGTGCAAATCAGAGAATGTGATGGTGATATGGCAATAACTCGGCTAAAACAAATACTTTGGAGTGAGTATGTTCATGATAGTCAATGTCTCATAGAAGCCTAGACCAAGTCAACCTGAAGGATATGCCTTTCTCCCTCTGATATAGCAGATCTGATCCTGCTGTCTTAGAGGCGAGCAGAGAGTGAAGGGGCAGCCTGTGTGACCCTCTAGAGACAGGGGTCCTGACAAAGCGCATTCGTATAAGTGTGTCCTGCTTCCATCAGTTTGAGATTTCCATGCTGCCAGAGCTCCTGATAAAAGCAAGGACCTGAAGGGTGAGGAGCGCTTTCAGTGAGACTTTTTTCATTTGCCTGAATGAGTTTTCAGAGGTCTCGGGCGCACTGCACAGACTCTTGGCTGCAGGAGGTCCGTATTCTTCTACGGACCTCCAGAGAGCTCAGCTTACAATTAGCAAGGGATTTTGCTCAATCCATTTCCTTATTTGAAAGATTTCAGTTACTTGCCAAAACTTTTCTGAGGTATATACACAGTTTCTTTCCCCAGGAAACCGGGATTATCTACATTTAATCTACAGACGTAAATTTTTATGCCCTAAAAGCAGAGATTTGTTTGAGAGAAAGAGAGAGGGACATTTCATATGAGAGATCTAAATAAATATCTAAAGAGCTCACAGTGACAGTACTTACACAAATAGATAGAGATTCCCTGAGGGTAAGGGAATGTCAGTCTGCCCCTGCTAAATTCAACTCTTTCATTCACTCGGTTAAGATGTGAGGATCTTGGTGAAAAGTGGGTTAATGTGCTTTGAAACAGCTGGGCTCATCTGGTATTTAACCAGGCATTAAACCTCATGTATAACCAGGAGAGCGATGCTAGAGGATTTTTTTTTTTTTAATTCATAGTAAATACTGCAATACAATATTCTGGAAAAAAAAAAAACGAACACAAAAAATCATACAACAAGCTAAAAGAATGAGTCTTGACTCTATACTGAGACACTAAAATCAACTGCTATTCTTACCAATATTAGTGGCAAATGTGGCTCCTGGAAGACCTCCTAAAATCCTCGTGATCCTGGAGGGAAGTTGCTATCTCTTAATAGCAAAATTTCCTTCCATGTTTTTTCTTCTAAGTCATAAGTGAGTCTGCAAGAGAGAAAACAGTGTGTCACAACATAACACTGGAGAGTTGGTCGAATCTTTCAACCCAGAAGCTCCTTTTGCTAAACTTTCCATATGATTTTACCTACTGGGGATGTCTGGGAATAACTGCATGCTTTCCAAACCAGAAAATCATAGATGAAAAATGCATTTGGCCAAACTATGATGTTTTATGATAAAGTAATAGTCAGAATGTGCACTCACATTTACATAAATACAGTGTAAGAGGGATGCTAGTGCATAGCATCTGATTTGCTTGCTGTGTATCTGAAATATGCCTATGCAAATTAATGCAGAACTGTAAGTTTTGAAGACAAAAAGACTGCTTAAACCATCTGGTTCCTCTCCATGCCAACACAAGATTGCTCTTCGATATACAAACACATGTGAGTGGGTGGTTTTTTCCTCGTCCCTTTTGTCTTACTTCAGATGTATATGAAATATTTAAGAAGCACCAAGAATGCCTGTGAAACAGAGCACTGTAATACTGGAAAGCATCAGAAGCAACTCTGGCTTTCCTGACAGCACCGAAAGGAGACCAGCTGGTCAGTGCCTTCAGTCCTATTCCTCCCCCTTCCCAAATCCAACCAGAAGATTCAGCCTTCTCTTGCCAAGATTTTTGTCTGTGAGCTTTAACAACTACACATGCACATTTTCAAGTAGAGAAGTGCCAAGGGGACGCTGTTGCAATTAATGCAATTAACAGAAATCTAGCAGCATGCTGACTCCCAGCCAGACTCCAAGTCTATTCCTCCTTTCAGAACAGGTCACCCCCAACTCCAGATGCAGCAAAGCAGTCCACATGCTCCTGGGATTTGTCCTGTCGCTGACAGCCTGGCTTGCATTTCTAGATGCTGCGTGTGTCATGAGCAGGCTCGGGAAATTGCACAGAGCAATCGATATCTTCCACCCGCTTGACCAGAGCTGTTCTAGCAACTCCGGCGGCAATTCTAGGAATGATCCTGTGTATGAATGGGAAGCTTGCTCTTGCTGGGAAGCAGGAACTATCAAGGGATTTGTAAGGAGGGGCAGCATATCTCAATAGGAAAGTCATCCAGGAAGTCTTGTTTCCAAGAACCAGCTGGTAAACAGTTTTGAGCACCCCATTTACATCTGTAACACTCAATAACTGATGAGATGCTGCTCATGTACCTATAAAACAACCTATTTGAACCTGTTTATTGATACCACTGATTGAGTGCTTTGTCACTGGCTTTGAAGAGGGAAAACTAAGCTGAGATGCAGCTAGGAAATTAGGGAGTGCTGGCACCTAAAGCTGACCTAGCCCTCTTATTTAACAAGCAATGGCCACAAATATAATTTAATGTCACAGACACTTGGAGCGGTCATTGTCAGGTAACTAATAGTCTGCAATACATTAATCTATGAGATTATTTAAGTTTATACAGTAAAGTTGCCTCAGAGCTGCCAAATTATTTATCAGACACCTTAAGTGACAGCAAGCGATACATAGCTGCAAAAACCTTCCCTGCCAGCTTTCCTGAGCCGCGTACACAGGAGTGAGCGCAGCTCCCAGCAAAGCATAATAAGGCTGCACCGGGAAACCCTGTTCAGGCTCTAAAATGAAGTTTGCTTTTTCACGCCTGACCCAGAGAGTCTCCGCGCAGCAGAGACAGGCAGTCTTCGGCGCTGTCCACGTTAGAAGAATACAGCTGCTCTTTTTTAACAGGGGGAGGAAAAAGGAGGCTTTTATGGCTATCCCTGAAGAGACGCCTCTTACAATGCATCACAGTGTCTAAACAGACCTACGTGCTCCGATCCCATTTGGCAATAATGAGGGACTTGTATCCCTCAGGCTTGGGAGACCGGCTCACCGCGTTGGGCTGCAGACGCCAGCTCTGGTTACAGCAGCCGCGCGTTAAAAAACATGTGACATTTAAGAGGGGACGAAAATTAAAATTGTCTTTTGCTATTGTCCATGTATTTACCCTTTGCTTTGGTCAGTTTCCATAGCAATAACAAAAAAAAGGGGTCACGTGGCGGGCCCTCGGAGCGGGCGTGGGGCCGAGCCCCCATTCCATGCACAACCGCGCCCCGCCGTGGCCCCGCTTCGTGCAGAGCCGCGCCGGGGACCGGGGGTGCTCGGTGGGGAAAGGAGTCGAGGGGGTTCGCTCAGACTGCTGCTGGGCAGCCAGGGTTTTCATGTTGCACCGTCAAATATTTTGGGAAGCTCCTGTTTAGCTGCTCAGCGTATTTATTGGAGCACTCGCTGTTTTCTTGTGATAAAGCTGTGTGAAAGGCAAGCTTCCAGGAAGAACAAACCTCTCTAAGAGGGTGGATACCTGTTCAAAATGCAGCTCTCAGAACAAAGGAAAATCTGAAGACAAAAGGCTAAAGATAATGCCTACATCTGCCCTTACCCTGTACCAGCTTCCACCGACAAGAACATGGCGGTGCAGGGATAAACACTACGATGGGGTGCTGGGTCTGTCCCAGCCACCCTGTGTGGGGCAAAAACTCCACTGACTTCAGTGGGCCAGATTAAAATAAGCCATTGCCCAACTGTTAGTTCTGCCATCAGCCTTTGCCCTTGGGTACTTGATGACTTCTGGGGAATTTCTACCCGTCTCAGCAGAAACACACAGCAGTTGGCCAAGGCCAACAAAGTATGGCAGCTGGTCCCCCTTTATCTGTCTACATCCCATCAGAAATTGGTTTGCAGGATTATAAGGAACAATACATGGTTCTTAAGACTTTGAAGTTAAACCTAATAGAGAAGTTAGGCAGAAGAAGGACCAAGAAATAAAGAAAAAGCCTCCCCTTGAAATAAGATTTATGATATTTGGAGCTTTTTAGCACTAGTGAGTTTCAAATTGCTAATTCAGTTCAATCTACAGCTTTATTATTATAAATTCTTAGCAAAATGTAGTTGGAAGAGACCTCTGGAGATCATATAGAATAATATAGAAAAATATAGAATCATAGGTTGGAAAAGACCTTAAAGATCATTAAGTCCAACCATCCGCCCAACAACACCATGCCTACTAAAACATATCCCAAAGTGCCACATCTACACATTTTTTAAACACCTCCAGGAATGGTGACTCAACCACCTCCCTGGGCAGCCTGTTCCAATGTCTGACCACTCTTTCAGTAAAGAAGTTTTTCCTAACATCTAATCTAAACCTCCCCTGATGCAACTTGAGGCCATTGCCTCTCATCCTATCGCTAGTTACCTGGGAGAAGAGACCGACACCTGCCTCACTACAATCTCCTTTCAGGTAGCAGACAGCAATAAGGTCCCCCCTCAGACTCCTCTTCTCCAGACTGAACAGCCCCAGCTCCCTCAGCTGGTCCTCACAAGACCTGTTCTCCAGACGCCTCACCAGCCTTGTTGCCCTTCTCTGGACACACTCCAGCACCTCAATGTCCTTCTTGTAGTGAGGGGCCCAAAACTGAACACAGTACTCCAGGTGCGGCCTCACCGGTGCCAACCGAGTACAGGGGCACGATCACCTCCCTGCTCCTGCTGGCCACACTGTTCCTGATACAAGCCAGGAAGCTGTTGGCCTTCTTGGCCACCTGGGCACGCTGCTGACTCATGTTCAGCCAGCTGTCGACCAACACCCCAAGGTCCTTTTCCACTGGGCAGCTTTCCAACCACTCCTCCCCAAAATCATCTAGTCCAGTGCCCTCCTCAAAGCAGAGCTAACTTCCAAGCTCTGACGTCCAGCACACCTCTGCAGACTCTTGGGATGGGATTCTCAGGGCACCTGCTCCAGTGCTGAACTACGGTCACAGTGAAAAACTTTCCCATTGTGTCCAATCTGAATTTCCTTTTTGCAGCTTGTGACTGTTGCCTCCCACACTTTCACTTGCCCCTCTGAGGAGATATTGGCTCCATCTTTGCAAATCCCCTGTATGTAGGGAAAAGAATCTCCTGGCATGCAACAGCAGAACAGTACCAACTGTCACAGATTGTCTTCTCATTCTCTCAATTCACGCTTTTAGAGCAGATATTAGATGAACTTGGGAAAGAAGGCTAACCAATTATAGGTGTACCTCAGATCTGTCTTTTTAAAATCTTTGGCATACAAAATAATCAAGCAATAATAGATTCTAGTAAATAAAAATGCTTCTTAAGCTGCTGGTCATTGCGAAAGAGTTAAAAGCTTTTATAGAAGAGAATGGAGACACAGCTTTCCTAAGATAAGAAAGTGATTTAGAGTAAGAATAAGAAAGCAAATTTTCCCAGACCAAAACTGCCTTTTACCTTAAACCTACAGATATTCACATGGTGGGCAGCAACACAGTTATGAGTGCTTGCTTTTAATTGTTTGGGTACCAGAATTGATACACAACGCATCTTTCCTCTTCAAATTATTTGTCTTGTTTCTTAGGGAACTAGCTCAGGCTGCAATGAGGTCTGTGCTGTCAGGGCTAGACTGCTTCTAGTATCCCAGCTGGCTTCTTCAAGGCTAATATGGGCAGCTTCGTATTTCATAACTTATATTATCTAATTTATGAAACACTGATTAAATCAAGTGGATTGGTGGGAAGAAGTAAACTCTGCATCTAATAGAAAAAAATCGTAGAGACAGAAATTATAACCAATGTAATGTTTGGGATGGACAGAGGATAGTCTTCTAGGTTTGGAGCACGTTTAAGTAATTTTTTGGTTTTAGAAGAGACCTTCCATTACAAATAAAAAAGTATTCTACAAGACTACTGTTCTCTGATTTCAGATTCATCTCAAACAAACATCTTGTCAGCACTTCTTCAGTGGAGGGTTGTGGCTTACCAAAAACAGGAACAGGGTATTTTCCTTGCTATTTTCTGAGTGGGGAACTAACAGCGGTATTTTTGAGAGTTGCGAGCAGATCCGTAGTCTTTTATTAGCCAGAAGTCCTGCACAACTTAGAATCCAAGCAGCCATTTATTTCGTCTGTATGAAATAAGAAAATAAGAACAGATTCAATCTGCATGAAAAGCCTTTGACCTTCTTTTGAAAAAATCAGTGCTTTCTCCTTCAAACAGCAACAAATTTTGCTGCAGGACATGATAAATAAGGGAATAAACTTTATTGAAACTAAAAATACGTTTTATTAGTTGATGCAGTGTCTTTTTCCAAGGATCGAGAACCATGGCACATGGCATTCATAGCTCTGTGATTCATATGCTCATATACGAATGTAAACATCCTGGACGCCACACACATTTTTGACAAGTCAAGTCCACATTTTTGTTTCTGCAGTTGTGTCAGATGCCCATGCTGGCAGCTTGCATCAGGCTTCTTGATTTGTCATGTGTGTTTCCTGCTAGGAAAATAACCCTTCCTGGTGAGGACATTACGGCTTTATGTTTAGGTCTTTGTGTCAGGGTTTAGGGGATACTGCTGAGTTTCATAAAACACCAACTCTAGCTCCGGAACATGAAGAGAGATCAACAGAAAAAGAAGTTATACAATTTCAGACAAAACCCAGTGCAGGAGTGGGGAAGTGATTGTCCCCCTCTACTCGGCACTGGTGACACTGCACCTGGAGTACTGTGTTCAGTTTTGGGCCCCTCACTACAAGAAGGACATTGAGGTACTGGAGCGTGTCCAGAGAAGGGCAACAAGGCTGGTAAAGGGTCTAGAGAACAAGCCTTTTGAGGAATGGCCAAGGGAGCTGGGGCTGTTCGGTCTGGAGAAGAGGAGGCTGAGACCTTATCGCTCTCTACAACTACCTGAAAGGAGGTTGTAGCAAGATGAGGATCAGTCTCTTCTCCCAGGTGACTAGTGATAGGACAAGAGGAAACAGCCTGAAGTTGTGCCAGAGGAGGTTTAGATCAGATATTAGGAAAAATTTCTTCACTAAAAGTGTTATCAAGCACTGGAACAGGCTGCCCAGGGAGGTGGTTGAGTCGCTGTACCTGGAGGTACTTAAAAGGTGTGTAGACGTGGTGCTTAGGGACACGGTTTAGTAGTGGACTTGGCAGTGTTAGATTAACAGTTTGACTTGATCTTTAAGGTCTTTTCCAACTTAATTAGTTCTATGATTCTATATTTTGAAGATGGTCTGTAAGTTTTAGGATTGGGATAGGAATATTTCTATATTTTCTGCAGAATAAGGAAAATAAAAAACCAACACTTTAAAGAAGAAAATTGTCATGTCTACTGTGTGAAAGCTTATATTGGGAAAAAAACAACAGATTTATTCAAACACACTAAGGTATCCCAGAATATCTTTTGGCTTTTTTATTCAGGAGAAGGAAGAAGAACCTTAGCACTTTCTGCCACTTTGTCAGTCAAGAAATGTCTTTCTAGTGGCTGCAGTAACATCCCCATTCAGATACCGATATCTAGCCAGTGCATTTCTGATCCATGCAAGACTGTCTGCAGCGCCCGTGACTGGGCCTAAACCCATGCCCGTTTGGACACCGCCAGCAATCACAGCCTCTGGCATTGTGAGAATGGGCTGCCAGGAGTGTTTAATGGTAGGAGAATTGCACAGAGCAATGGGGTTTCCTCACTGAAATAAGCAGAAAGGGACCAAGACAAAGAAACCATTTTTTCACTCGTGGTGCACAGACAGCACGCCCAGCATCATGGCCCATATAAACATGCTGCCAGACGTACAAACGGATGCACTTTGATAAAGTGGGCTAACTGTCTGGTTGCCTCTGGACTGGTGCACCCATTTCTGAAGAGGACCTCAGGCTTTTTCTTTTTTTTACATTTCGTTTCCGCAAGCCGCCCTCTGCTTGTCTGAAGCTGAAAGACTCCTCTGCCTCCTCTGTATACATGATAGAAGCAGATGAGTCCCAAGGGAGAGTAGAGCAACCCTTGTACTTTGACAGCTTGGCAGCAGTGCAGCGGAGCCTTTCAGATCCTCCTCCCAGAGCCTGGAGGAGCCCTAGGAGGTTGACAAGGTTCAGAGGGTTTTCCTTTCCGGTTCTGCTTTCTGTGAAAGTGCTGGTCACCAAATTAGAAAAAATTATGACACCCCCTGTTTGCTGGCAATATGCAACAGACAGATTAATAACTTGCTGGCACATTTTTCCTTCTTTATTTTTTTTTCTTTTTGCTGATTCCTCAAACTTCAACACAATAGTAGAAAATACAAGAGATGGAAAAATTGTCTGACTGTTTTTCTTTGCAAAAGGCTTGTTAAAAAGCAAGATGTTTCTTGAAATATCCCTAAGATGACATAAAAGTCCACAGCTGGTTAGGAAATTAGAGTGAAATTGCAGTAAATTCACTATAGTTGCATTCCACTTGGGGTTCTTTTCTCCTTGGGTACCAAAAATATATATACACTTCTGTAAAACTCGTGTTTCTTTAACCTCGTCGTCATTCCTGCAAGTTCAGAACCAATTTTTTGAAATCTAAGGTCTAAATTTCTGGAATTTATCACTAGGGTTAACAAAAGTTACTCCAAAAGCTCAGTGTTCACACCTTATTTGTTCTGTCATGAAGTACAATAAATTGAACCTGCTAAGGATGATGTATTCATGAATACATGGAATAATTTTGGAAGAAGCCATGAGGGACTTGATTCAATGTATATAGTCATGATATCTGTGAAGAGCTGATCACATCAGTCACTCCCCTTCTTCCCTCCATCCCTTCCTCAAATGTTCAATGAAAAGACTAAAGCAGAGGGTTCAGGAGAGTTCTGGGCTATCAGGAGGTGGTCAGTGTGGCAGAAAGAGTTGAAGGAAAGATGCAAAGCATTCAGGTTCCTGCTTAATTGGAGGAAATCATGACTGAACCCAAGATACTCGAGTCTAGGTCCTCAAAGATTTGTGGAAACTGATGGTAGTCAGTCATACAACTGTGAGAAAGTGTTTAATCACCTTTGAAGTTCTTGCAGTAAAGGTCTGCTAAAACTGATCTTCTTCCTCCAATTCTGATCATCACATTAGAGACCTCTATGTCAAGCAGACTTGAAATAACACATAAAGCTGAACTTCATGGCCAAACTCCTAAATTAAGATTAGATGTATGAAGTTCTCAATACAAATAGCCTAATCATCACAACTCTGTTGATTTTAGTGGGAAATCTGAATGACATCCAGATAATTTATTCTCACAGCTTAAATATGTATCTAAATACTTAAACTTTGTCTCCAATATCTGAAACAGATTATAAACTGACTGTCTTTAGGAGCTGGAGTTTTTTGAGGGGAGAGTTTTTTGTATAGCACACTAGTAGTGAGACCACAAACCAAAGTGAAAACTTCCAATAGAAAACTTGAGCCCATATGAAGTCATATGAAAGGAAGTCACGCACAGAGAAATAAAACAACACCTATAGGTGAACTGCTGGACTACAAGGGTGAATGGTGCTTTACGTCTGTGTATTTGCACAGTCTAGTAACACAGAGAGCAGCTGAAAATACAGCATCCCTCTACTGCTCTGACATAGCAATCATAGTATCTGAATGGCACAAATAGCTCCAAAGCAGCACAGGTTGCTTTTGTCATCACTGTCTGCTCAAGTACAACCAGGAGAGTAAGATATTCTTGTATACAAAATCACGGCCATTAAGGTCACCCTGTGGGTGACACCTAGTCTTCTGCTATCATAAGAAACCATGCTAGACAGTCTCTTTCATAAACAAATTAAGGATCTTCTTAAAAAGAAATACAGTCCAGAGTTAATGATCTGGACAGTAGCTGACATACCCCCATCCAAGAGGACTGTGCTCTGTGTTACAGAATCACAGAATCACAGAATGTTCAGGGTTGTAAGGGACCTCTGCTGGTCATCTAGTCCAATCCCCCTGCCGAAGCAGGGTCGCCTACAGCAGGCTGCATCTGGCAGCAGAATGACTCTTGGAGGTGGGCAGGGGAGAAACCCAAGTGCCTGAGACAGCCAAATTCAGCTTGAGAAGTGACCTCTACATATCACTTGAGTGGATTCATCATGTACAAAAGAAGTAACAAAACTCTGGATATGTCAGTTTCCCAACTTCTTTTTTGAGATAGGAAAGTGTGAAGATAAAGATTGATCCATATCTATTTTAGCAAAAAAGAATCGTTGTATTGTCGCAAAACTCCAGCTGACTGCATAGTTAACACAAAAGCTCTCTTGTAGCTGCCCGTCAAGATATTTGAGGTGTATATCAGCTACAGAAAGCAGAACACAACCTGTATTAGCTGATGATGGATTTCCTGAATTAGCTGTAAAGAGAAAGAGTGATGCTAAGGCTTGTAGATGAAAAAATATGGAACGGCTTCAGTGGTGGCTCCACCACTGATATGCTTCAAGCTAAGTAAATGCTTGACTTAGGTGATTGCATCCAAGCTTTTCCTGATAAAAGGGGACGTAGAACCTTAGAATGGTTTGGGCTGGAAGGGACCTTCAAAGATCATCTGGTTCCTGCCATGGGCAAGGACATCTTGCATTAGATCTTGTTGCTTAAAGCCTTGTCCAACCTGACCTGGAACAGTTCCAATGATGGGGCATCTCTAACTTCTCTGCGCAACCTGTTCCAGTGTCTCACCACCCTCATTGAAAAAAACAACTTCCTTATGTCTAGTCTAAAGCTATCCTCTTTTATTTTAAAACTGTTGCCCCTTGTCCTGTCACTACAGGCCCTGGTAGAAAGTCTGTCTCCATCTTTCTTATAAGCCCCTTTATATACTGAAAGTTTGCAGTAAGTTCTCCCTGGAGCCTGAACTGTGTTGAACAACCACAACTCTCTCAGCCTTTCCTCACAGCAGAGGTGCTCCAGCCCTTGGATCATTTTAGTGGTCCTCCTCTGCATCCACTCCAACAGCTACATGTCCTTCTGGTGCTGAGAGCTCCAGAACTGGATGCAGGACTCCGGGTGGTGTCTCCTGAGGGCAGCTCAGAGGGGCAGAATCACCTCCCTCGACCTGCTGGCCATGCTTCTGTTGATGCAGCCCAGGATACAATTTTGCTTTCTGAGCTTCAAGTGCACATTGTAGGCTCATATCCAGTTTTTCATCCACTAACATCACCAAGTCCTTCTCTACAGGGCTGCCCACAGTCAAATTCATCACCTGGTCTGTACTGATGTTGGGTGCAGGACCTTGCACTTGGCCTGCTTGGGCTTCATGACATTGACACATAGATCATCTTCTACTGTTTCTAGGATTAAACATCCAGATGCTGAAAATAAAAATTACAGTTACTTCCCTGTATTTCAAATACAGTACTTATGTCTTACTACACTTACAGAGCATGGTACCACCACCCATTATGCTAACGATGCAACATTTCAGTCTCCATGGGTATGAATTTATGGTTCATATAGCCAGATACTCTAGCTTTCCAGTTCACTCCAGGGTTGGGATCCCCCAGTCATCTGTGTTGTATGGCTTCTTTGTGTCCTAAGATCTCTTTAGGAACAAACCAAGCAGTTTTCCAGTTTGTCTACGTTGTTATTTTACTTTAGATTAGAAGTATACTTTTGAAGCAGGTTGTTCCCTTTTACAATGCTTTGGTTCACATTGTTGAGCAGTCTCCCAGTGCACCAGCAGTCTTCTTTTGGGTGAAACTGGACTGGAAGTGTGTGTGTCAGGCACCACAGCTGCAAATACGTATTCAGTCCAGAACCAATCTCAAGGAAACCCCTGAAAGGTGTACAGGGCGGAGGTCAGGTCTGCAGGACCAACTGCTTGACTGTACAGATCCATTGTATTGACAGGCACTGCCTGCTAATGTAGGCGTGGCAGCTGACGAAAAACTCTAGATGCATTTCTGGATGATATTTCATGTGAGTGAGAAATATAGATACATAGAAAGCAGTGTAGATAAATCTGCATCAAGTTTGTCTTCCTTGTCTCCATGCAGCAGTAGGTAGCACTTGCAGTACTGTCTGAGAAATCTCTGTACCTGCGTTATGCTGTATGCTCCTCCTGCCGCACTTCAGATCTTGCAACACCTCTGGTTTATGCCATCACTCTCCAGGGCACATGCATTTGATAGAGAAGACTTAATGAAGAGGGTTCATGACTGCCCATAAAATACACAAAAAACGATCTGTTAGTGAGAGTCTCTTTCTGCTGGGAAAAAAAATCCCACAAGCTAAAAATATCTTTACTTCCTCAGCCTTTAACTTGACAGGATTACAGACATGAATCAAACAAGAAGATCTAGCTACCTATAAATAAAAATAAATATGAGTCCAGACAAGGCTGTTCATTCATTCTCCGAGCTCAGTAGACGGACACCAGCTACTCCAACATGATTAATCTTCGGGGGGGTGTGTGCACAACAAACCTTCTCTGAACTCTTTGCAAGTGGTGATTATTTCTTTCTCCTTGAGCCCACTTTGTTTACATTAGCAACCCACAGACAAAGACTTAATTTTCTAACAGATATGCTCAGCAGCTTTCATCTTCCTTGTACTTATCCCATTTGGTTCACAGCCTGGGACTGTGTCCAGGAGATGATTAAATGAACAGACTTCCAGGTCCACATGTCTGTCTCATTCCTCATTGATTTATATCGGATGAAATAATATATGACAAAATACATCAGAAAGAGTCTTCTGGGGCTGAGAAGATAAACCGAGGTGAGGAGGAGCTGGTTCCATATCTCCCCTACTCCCTCTCAGCCCCGACTCCAGCTACACAAATTTTCTGTTCAGAAAACATCTGCACTTTTCCAGGACACAAATCTGCTGAAGACTCCGAAGTACTTTGCTCTTCTATTGTTAATTTTTTAGAGGTTTTAGATTTCTTTTTTGCTTGGAGTTCTTTTTTCCCTGAGCCTGTATGCTTTCTACCCGAGAAATCTCAGGGTGTTTTTAGTAGACTCTTGTAGTTACACATCCAGATAAGCTTAGGATGCGCCTATACACCAGGCTGTCTAGATGCTGCTTCATGCTCTCTAGATGCTGCCTTGCAAATTATTTCTAGCATCCGCAGCATTCTTCAGCTGAATTTACAGCATTTTCAACAAATATTTTCACTTGTAACAGAGGACCATGTTGTACGGAAACATAACAAGAGACAGTCTTCCCCACCCCTCTCCCAGACAAAGCAGGAGAAACCAAGGAACAGTGATGTCATAGAAGTCAACGAGCAGCTTAGCTGTAGCACACCACGCTGGATATAGCTGGGATAGAGTTAATTTTCTTCATACTATGGTGCTATGTTTTGGATTTGTGCTGCAGTGTTGATAATAGGGGGATGTTTTAGTTATTGCTGAGCAGTTCTTACACAGCGTCAAGGCCTTTTCTTTTTCTCACCTCGCCCACCAGCGAGTGGTCTAGGGGTGCACAAGAAGCTGGGAGGGGACACAGCCAGGACAGCTGATGCCAACTGACCAAAAGGATATTCCATATCATATGACGTCATGCTCAGCATATAAAGCTAGGGGAAGAAGAAGGAAGAGGGGACATTCAGAGTGATGGCATTTGTCTTCCCAGGTAATTCATCATGTGTGATGGAGCACTGCTTTCCTGGAGATGGTTAAACACCTGCCTGCTGATGGGAAGTGGTAGTGAATTCCTTGTTTTGCTTTGCTTGCATGAGCAGCTTTTGCTTTACCTGTTAAACTGTCTTTAGCTCAACCTACGAGTTTGCTCACTTTCACCCTTCTGATTCTCTCCACCATCCCACCAGGGGAAGAGAGTGAGCGGCTGTGTGGGACTTAGTTGCTGGCTGGGGTGAAACCACGACACGCACTGATAGCATACTCCACCTATATTTTCTCATATGGACAGTAGTAGCCTCCCAGGTCGTGTTTTCAAGGATGACAGCTGGCATGAAGGATTCTCTGTGCCTTGCAGAATAAGATCCTAAAGAAATGAATGAAATCTGAGTGTAGTTTCACTAGATGAGACAGGGCTGGCAAAGCTGATGAAGAGTTTTTGGTCTTACAAGCAACCCTTTTGTGAACACCCACACTGCGGCTCACAATCCTCCCGACTATGCAGGTACAACCGAGTGCAGTGCTGGCATAATCAGCTACCTCCACAACATAATCCTAAAAATATCCTCTGTTACTGAAGGGGAAAGAGAGGGAAGAAAATGTCCTGGTGTGTGTCACCAGCTTCTGTGTGCACAAGGTACAGCCCGTCAGCACCATGCTGATGCTTCAGGCTCAGCACAGTCTGCAGCCCGCACAGTGTCTCCGCCTTTTGGCTTCTTCTGTGAAGCCAAAGCGTTCACTCTCTGTTGCAAAACACAGTAGGTAAAGAACAATCTGCCCACAAATTCGTCTTATTTCTGATCTAGGTTGCTATTTACCCACGAGTCAACTTCAATATCAGACCTGACTGCTGAGCATCTTGTCTCCCAGGTGTCTCTTACCTAGAACATAGTCCTTTCAAATAGCTTCAGGCTAACCACTGCAGCTCTGTACTTACAAAGGAAGAAGCAAAGGAAAAGGTAACCTACTCATTTTTGGCCCAAACCTGAGCTAACTTCTTAGAAGATACCTCAGTAAAATATGTATTAAAATATTTTCATTTGGAAAGCAAATCTACAGTGCTCCATGTCTGCTTGCAATGCAGCATCAGCACCAGCAGCCCACAGGTAAATTAAAGACACCAATGGTTCCTCCTTGTCTGTGGAGGTATTTCACTGGTCTATAAGGATTCATGTTGGTGCTTCTGTGGTTTGAACACTGTTATTTCTAGGCTCAACTGGAAAGCAAAATTCTCCCTGCTGTGGCAAGCAGATACAAATGGGTCATTTTTGTGTTCTTTGAATATAATGGTTTGCCCCTTTTCCCCACTGCACCACATGGCCGCTTTCTGCCTTCTACAGCCTCCACTTTCAATAGGCTTTGCATCCTATTTTTATGCTAGTCAGTTCCTCAGTTTTGCATAAATCATAGTTTCATATAAAGAAAGAAATCTTATGTTTCCAGGGTACTCCACAGATAGAAATAACTGCTCTGCAAGGGTTTGTTCTTCATTATTTCTAAATGTGTTTTGGAAGGACGTTGGGCCCATGTGCACTTAATGGCTGTTATTCCAGGGCAAGGACTACAAAATTCATCCCTTTAGCTGCAAAACTAATAAGAGAGCACTTAGCACGTGTTCAGACGTGTCTAAAGTAGTAACAAGCTAGAAATTCAGGACTTGTGTTTTTGGCTTTTTTTTCTTAGCATTGGACATGACTTTAAAAACATTTCAGGACTGTGCTATAGGGAAAAAAATATACATATATGTCTGCTTTCCTACCAGTCCTTTTCAACTTCCATGTTACCGATTGACAAATTGCAAGCCCTTCTGCATTCTTGATCACAATGGCTTCGTTTAAGAGTTTCCATGGCAGCTAATACACACAATTTTTCATCTCAGAAAATTACACAGCATTTGAGACCTTGGGACTGAACACCAGGTCTCAGGACTTGGTGTTTGAGTACACCACTGAAATTAATATGTAGCCTTTATTCTGTAAGATGTCAGGGTTGTTTAGTGGTAACAGGCTAATTTCTGACTGTAGAACAATGCAGTCAGGTGTTGAGAAAATACAGAGGCACTAGTGCTTCCTCAAGTCTGGTGGAGTATTTTCATCACAGATCAAAATCTTTGAAGAATTACCAGCAAGAATTAGGAATGGTGGTGGAGAGAGTGTTCACATCAGTGGTAATGTAAGTCAGGAATATGTCCTGTGTTTGCAGCTTCTCTCTAACTCCAGTGTGAACCAAAAAATATATTTATGCAGTACACTAAAGTGTGGCTATTGTATCATGAAGCAGTTGATAAGCAATTATCTACATACTTCAATTTTGCTACCGCTAGTCTTGTGCACTAGAAGACCAGGTGAAGGAGACAGGCTCTGAACGTACATGTACAAGATCTGTGGCAGACAAACATCCAAGAGCGTGGGAACAGATGACGCAAGAGTAGATGCTGTAATAAAAAATTATACCATGGACTAATTACCACCTAAGACATCAGTGAAAGCCAACCCAACTTCTGTCACAAAAAAAAAAATCTCTACTCAGCTCTAAGAAGCAGAGAGTAGCTGTAACAAGGAGGATCACAACAAAAAGGTTCTTCTTATTCTTGTTGCAGAGCAGTCATTTGTCTCAGTGTCACCCATCCCCTCATCCTGACCCACTTGAACTCATGTCGAAAAAGAACATAGCCCATAACCATTTAGTGAGAACTTACTGCACAGAAAAAGCTCAAATGGACTTAGGTTTCTGGATTTCTAACCCCGTTTCTGTTCAGCCACACAATGGATTTGCCCCTGAGTTTCAGCTCTGGGCCATGTGATGACAGATGCTGTAAAAATGGATCAAAAAGGACAGTCCTTAGCACCACCACCACCCCTAAAGCAAGACTGAATAAAGGGCAAGAAACAACATCTGGGTACAGGCAAATTACAAAGCCCAACAAGACCTTCGCAACACCCTGCTCAGTGTGACACAGCCATCTTATCCCATCTGTGCTACCACAGTCAGGATTTAGGGAGCTTGCTGGTTTGGGTGCTGGAGGGTTGCTTGGTTTGCAAGAGATGAGACTGAGAGCACGCTATATGCTATTTCTAAATCGCAGCTAATAAAACATAGCATGGATGTGTTCTGGAAGCATGAGCAACATTAAGAAGTAATATTTCAGAAATCTTAGATTTTGACAGCTTTGGTCGTGATTCTTTTCACCTCATTTTGGAGAACAAGTGAATTGATGACATCACAACACAAAATTGTGAGAGAGAGAAATTTATAACCTTAGAGGTGAGCAGTGAAAGGTGTTTATTTTCGCTTATGAAACACAATTTTTGGACAGAAGCTAAAAGGTCCTGTGAGGCCAAGAGGAGGAATGTAGTGACGTGCTAGAAAGCCCAGGCTCTCTCTTGTCTGGTCCTGGGTGGTACACGAGCTCTTTGCTAAGGTACAAACTGTTGGTGTAACCTTGCTTCCCCGACAGTCAATTTTCAGATCTATGTGCTTTCCAAGAGGGAAAGACTGGGAGCTGGACAGCTGGTTTATTTCCTAGGAATGGCTGTTCCACACAAAATATTATGAATTGTGTCCTCTGGAAAAGAATGACTACCCTTGTAAAAGGTAGGCAAACGGCATTGGGAGACCTCTGGGATTGTGGTGGGAAGGTGCTGCTGGGGTATCTCATGGGACAAGAGATGGCAGAAATGTAGTGAAGGCAAGGGAAAAGTGGGAGTGTGGGGGACAGGGGATTTGGGGACTGCCTGCCAGGCAGGTGGGCTGAGGTCCTGGAAGCCTGCGAATTTTGCAGTAAAGGGCGGGAGAGACATGAACCCTAGATTTGATAAACTGAACACAGTAATAGCTCATCCTGCTCACTGGAGCTGGGACTTCTGGTTTGTGCTCTTAGGAGTGTTTGGAAATTTCTTACAGTGTTTCAAGACACAACAGATATCAGACCACAAAACTGTGTATGACTGAGACAATTGAATCTTGGGGAAAAAAAAAGCAGTCTGTTTAGAAGAAAAAGAAAAAAACCTAAATCATTACAGTAGTTTGAAAGTATTTGGAAAAAATGAACCACTGGAACACAGGTGAGGTATTAAAAGGTGCATGATAAATATACGCCAAGTACACTACACTGGCACTGCGTTATATCTTGCACATCCATATCTACACTACATAACTGTCGTAGAGAAACTCCTCTGATGAGTGACTGGAAAGCTGAGAACTTCAACACTGCGTGTTGCTACAGCAACACAGCAGAGAAGACTGGTACAGCTTAACACTGAACTTTACACTTTCTTATACCGAAGAATCCTACATAAAACACCACAAAGTGTTGAAAGAGTGCTTGGCAAGTTGGCTTTAAAACGAAGAAACCATCTTGGTTTGACTGAAGCCTGTCAAATATTTCAGCAATTCTTTTCAAAGAACATTGAGAGCATGCTTTCTGTACAGTTTGTCACTCGTCAGTGCATAGTAATGCACTAGAAACAAGGCAACACCAGTTTTGACACACTAATTCCTGCTGTTAAGATGATGTTATTGGCCCGTCTGTGGTAATGAGTTGGAAGCAGCAGTGAAGACCAAAGGAAGTCTTTGTGGTTGCAGCAATGAAGCAACACCATAAACCCCCTAATTTTCTGACTGGAAGACAACTGGCTAAACCATGGGAAACGCATGTTTGGTTTCTATCTGTTTTAGACCCACTTGTCTCACTAACGGAAAGGAATTCGCCGTGGTCAGATCATAGCCTCTAGCGATTACATATCTGCATCACACAAGCACCAAGCTTTTCGACGTTGTGGACTCTCTAGTCACCTGGGGCTGAACTTTGCCCCTAGTGGTCATGAGCAATTCCCAGTGAAGTCAGTAAGGTCCAGACTTCATCTCAACTAGTTCTGCCTATCTAGGTTTCATTTTCAGCCAGTGCAGAGACAGAGTCGGGACTGACAGTTCTGAAAACATACCACTGTATGATCATAACACTCCTTGTTTCTCTTAGGATGAGTGACTCTCCTGGAAGTACTTATTTACTGACTGCAGAGTAAACCTTGATGATTTGCTTGGATTAGAAGTCTAAGGTTTAAACAGATTGAGAAAGGAGAATTGATTTCTAAAATTCATTAAATCTCCTGTCTGTGAAATCGCCCAAAGATGTGTTGTAACATGTATGAGTGAGAATTGCCTAGCTTTTGACCACAGAACACTAGAAACTGGTAAAATGGATCTATTGCACAGACAAACAGCAACAACACCGGTCAGTATGGGGAAATCCCACACTCTATTGCATAAAATATTCCCTCTACATGGTTGTGTTGTTAGTGGCTATCTGCACCCATCTTGAATGATTCTGGTGCAGAGAGAGTAGCATAGCTGCTCCCATGTAGGAAGAAGGATGTATACGTAGCAGACTAAGGTATCATGTCATAGCAGACTAAGGTATCATGTCATTTTAGTCCAGTCTCCCAAAGGAACAAGACTTTCCTGGTCATACTCTGAGTGTGTGTGTCTATCCTCACTGCTAATTTTTGAATCACTGGGCAATTTTAAGAAAAATTGGCAACAAAGTACCAGTTCAAAGAAAAAAGACAGATTGGTAGTGGAATTCCAGTTGCAGAAAGACTTCAGCAGCACCTCAACCCCCATTAGTTATTAGCGAATCCAGACAGAGCACACATTTTGAAGGACACATGTGAACAGCTCAACTGTGAGAAAAATACTCTAAAATATTTCCATTTCACTGGAGAGCAGAGAATCCAGCCGTGAAACCAGCTGCATGTATGTCTACTAGCTGGAGAGGAATCAAATATAAGGTGCGATATGAAAACATCATGCCTTCAAATTTAAAGGTATAGCTCTTAAATACATTAACAATTATGGCTGGAATACAAAGAACAAGGCTGTCATTAGGCTTCTGAAGAGGAATTTGTTACAGTTGATAGCTGCCAAATGTTTGCTGATCATGCAAAGCCTGTAGCACACATCCTACATGGTGCACACATGTGCATGTGTGCACATATTTACTTCTCATAATTCTACTGCAGAACCAACAAGAGAATGTTATGAGCAGTGATTTGAGATAAAACACTTCTACCATCAGGCTTGAAAATTCTGTTGGGGTTTGAAAGTCTGACTCTATGGTTGTATTATTTTTGGTTCCTGTTGACGTGTCACTTCCAGCAGTAAAAAATAAAAGTTGATTGGAGGCAAACTCTAACTTCTGCATGTCTTGCTTTGCTTTTTTGCCATTTGATCAGATCCCAAGAAGCCTTCTGTCCTTGCAGAGGTACAAGTGAGGAAAGTATTCAGCCTTGCAGCTGCAAGTCAGTTAACAGCTCTTTGAACAACAAATGAGCCAAGCCCACATTTTTCTTTTCTATAGTATCATAAAGAGGGCTCTGAGGAGCTCACTCATGAGTGTTGGTTTCATAGGCAGAGCTGAGGAAATACACACACATCCACATGCAGAGGAATAGGCGTTATGCATAGACGTGTATCACTCCCAGTCACATTTTCCTCTAAAGCAAGAGTTCAGCAAGCTCATGTGTTTGCATCTGTGTTACCCTGAACTTTTCAGGGCCAGGAAGGAAGGGACCTGTGCTGCTGACTGCACAGCCTTCTGCCTACATCCCTGCCCCTGGAAGGATGTATATACAGTGAGACAAGTGCCAGTACTGAGGCTGAATGCTTTTCCTAATTGTGTGAGAAAATTTACATCAGAGCAAGGTCCAAAAAAGATGCTTGTTTGTGGAAGACACCCTCACAATCTTCATTGCGCCTGCAAAGAACTTCAAGATTCTGCAGAAAACAAGGCAGAAAAGGAAAACGACACTTTACCCTACTTCATAGCAGAAAAGAGAAAAGTCAGTATTAACTTCGCTCTTATTCTTTAGTTTACACCGAAGACTAAATTATCCATCTTGGTCAATACCTGGAAAATCACAAATTATCCAGGAGTGGATTGTCTGTTGTAAACTCATTAGTAGTTGTAGAGATCACCTATCATTTGTGCTTGTCTAGCCCCTTTTAATAGAAATCAGAACAACAACAACAACAAATATTAGGTTTTGATTTGGTCTGCCTTCCATAACAATGTGTCCTCAGAGTCACCTTTGGCATTTTAGGGCAATTGAGCGGGACAGTGTGGAGCAGGGAGAAGGGTAAGTAAAGTTCTGCTGCTTCAGACAAATACAGTTTATGAGTTCAGCTGACAGGGACAGATCCAGCCTAAGCAATGTTCAAATTAGGTCCCACGTTTAAGATACTCTTTTTTTACAATAATCATTTGTGGAAGCAAAGTTCCACTTTTCTAACAGCAGCTTCTCTTTTTTTTTTTAAATAGGGAGGGAGCCAACTGTTGGTCCTTTTTTCTGTTTTCCAGGCCAATGCAATAACGACAAGATCTGTTTCCATTTTCTAGACCCACAGTCTACATCAGTTTGTATGCGCTAATGGTGCCAGACATTTATCACTGCTACCTGGGATTGCCTGAGGCTTTCAGTAAAAAGGTGTTTGAGAGGTCTGGGCTGAGCAGCTGATCTCACCTTACTCCCCCTGCCAGCTCTGCTTAAATTTTTCTATTTCTTTGTGAACAAGCAATGTCAAGATGGGCTTACAGCAAACAAATGGCCAGCATGTCATAGGTTGGAGATTGCAGCTTTATACAAAAGCTGGGCTAATTATCTGGTTTTAACTTCTCCAAGTACAGGATTTTTTTGTATCTAAAATCTCCTTCTATATTCTTCCACTTTATGGTTTATCATGTGTACAAAAATCAACTATTAGATACAGAAGCTGTCTACGAAAACTTTTATAGGCTTCAACATTTAATGTAACTCTTTCAGTGTCCTTTTGGTTTGGAGTCTTAACCAGAAAATTACATATCTTCATTCAAACATTCCCTCAATTCTGGTCTCTGATTTCAGCACTGTAAAATATTCTTTCTGCTATATTTTTGCAGGGGATCAAGACAGCATTTTCAGAAGTATTGTGGCAATTTTTGGACAGGTTTTCTGAGTTGCTCCAGTTTTTGTGAGGTCAGAAAAATGTCTCCTGCTTTACCTCTTTAATATTTAAATGTTTTAACTCTTGTGAGTCTGTCAACCACAAAGGTCATAAACAAGACAAAAGCAAAATCCAGAAATCCACACACTTTTCTAACAATATAGTCATACAGATCTTTTTCTGATGCTGTGCTTCTAGCTGTCTATCTAGTGCATGTTAACTGTCCTCCCTGGAGTCCTTCTTCTGTTGTGGGAAATTATATTTATTTAACAATAGAGAAACAATTTAAGACATAAAAGACTTGTCAATACTATAGTTATTTTTATTCAGAATAACGTTTTAGAAAGAAAATAGCACCAAACTCTGACTGGTTTTCTTTGCTGGTTTTGCTGTCATTTAAGAACCAACATTTAGCAAGTGACAGAAATAACCAGCAACTTTTACCTTTGGTGGAATGTTATCTGGTATATACACAAATTTTCCTGTGGGATTAAGTCTTGCAACATGTTCCCCACTCTTCGAAGTATTTAGTGAGACCCAGGACAGTGGGCGTGCTTCCTTCCTAAAACACCACCTTCCCAAAACAAGAGATTAAATTGGAATTCTAACTTTTATTTACAAAAAGCATTAAAAATATTTACATTTCTAGACACTACAGTCACAGAGGAAAGCTGAAAATCTTGACTCAAGAGACAGGAAGTCAGACAAACAATCACTACTGCTTGCTAATTAATCCTTTTGTGTCGGTAATGCTTTGGAGGAACACTCACTGTTTTTAAGCAGCTGGGATTGGCAATACCAGCTATGGGATACAATATAAGCACGGGGAAGTGTAAGGACTGTCTGCACCGTCATGTTCTGGTTATGTTAATAGCAGCACAGCCAAAGGAAGGGAAAGTAGTTCAGCATTGAGAGCTTTTGCAGAGTAGACCGAAACATAGCTTGGGTGTGAATAAGTGCCGTAACAGGCACCAGCAGTCAGGGTAATTACCCAGAGTCCCACTGAGTTAAACTAGGGACATGCACAAGCCATCTGCTGTGCAGATGGGAGCAAGGATGGGCCCATGCCCTAATCTTCCAGAAATTTAAATCTATCCCTGGCCATCAAATAACAGGCACAGCCAAAAGGATGTCTTCAGCTATTCAAAAATCACACTCTTGCTTTAAAAAAACAGGAGTGAAGCATTCAAGAGGCCAGGGCCAAGAAAGCAATGTTTAGTGGCTCTGATAAAGAGATGCAACTACTGATCTCTGTTTTTCTTCCTAGGCCATCTATTAGAGGTCCCAGCCAGCACTTGGCCCTTCATTACCCACTTTCTAGGACTGGGATTTAGGCATTTGTCTTTCCTTCCTTTGGGCTTGCCAGCACTGTTCTATCTAATTTTTAGCCAAAAGGTTTCCCTGAAGTCTCTCTATAGTCACAGGCCAAACATCGCATGACTCAGCGGCCAAGGGCAGGAGATGGCTCTGTCCCATCATCCCTCCCACTGACTGCCAGCACCGCACTCTGGCTGGCAGATGCCTGAAGCTCAGGGTGTTGCTTTTGATGTCGTAGTTGATGAACAGTTTCCTTTTGCAGATACAATGAAGCATTAGAAAAGAAAGAAGCGGATGAGAAGAGGAAAAGATTTAAAAATAGAAAACCTGGTCTAAATTTCTTGTTAGTCTTATTTACATCCAGCTGTGTTTTACTGTGGGATGGACACCAGCCTGCACTAACAGAATGGGTCAGCCAGCTTCCCTGGGGTACAGCCGTTGTCCCTTGGGGTCGTATTAGTTCTGGTGAGGTGGAGTTCATTTCCTGACAGCAGCCCTCGTGCTGCTGTGCTTTGTATTGGTAGCTAGAAAGGTGTTGATAACACATCAGTGTTTTGACTTCTGCTGAGCAGTGCTTGCACAGCATCAAGGCTGTCTCTCCAACATTTCCCACCACCTCCAGTAGGCTGGGGGAGGGCAGGATTTTCGGAGGGGACATAGTCAGGACAGCTGACCCAAAACTGAGCAAGGGAGTATTCCATACCCTATGATGTCTGCTCATCAATAAAAGCTAAGAGAAAAGAGGAGGAAGGAGGGGCATTCATTTTTAAGACATATGTCTTCTGGAGCAACAGCTACTCATCCTGAAGCCCTGCTTCCCGGGAAGTGGCTGGACATTGCCGGCTGATGGGAAGTAAAGAATACATCTTTTGTTTTCCCTTGCTTCCACGTGCTGCCTTTTGCTTTGTTAAACTGCTTTTATTTTGACCCACGAGTTTTCCCGTCTGTCCTGCTGAGGAGAGGAGTGACAGAACAGCTTGGGGGTCACCTGGTACCCAGCCAAGGCCAACCCACCCCAGGGGTATACTGTGCTGGTAGGTCTGAATCCCATGGCTTCCCTAACCGTCCATAAGTCTATTATGTAAAACAGAGGTAAGTAGTGCTTCCCAAAGACACCTATGTCTGAAAAGACTGAAATCTTTGAAAAAGGGAGGAAGAACAATCCAGCACAAGGGAACTTGCCCAGTAGCCCAAAGATCTTGACTTCCACCTCCTGTTTCCACCAGTCGAGAATCTGGTCCCAGGTGCCATTCCCAAGCCTGCTGTGCCCCCTCTGGAGCAAATGGCAAATTTCTCTAACTCTGCAGACTTTAGTTTCCCCATCTGAAATGAAGACTATGATGTTTATTTAGCTTTTTAAGAACTTCTTTTAAAGCAAGATGCTAAACACATCCATAAGCAAATATTAAGAACAGGGAAGACACTGATGAGAGAGCATGGCTGAAAACAAGGCAGAAGAGTTACAAATGAGGATAATGCAGTAGGGAAGTCTAAGCTGGGAGAGGGAGGGGGTGTGTGTGAAGAGAAGATAGGTTTTATGTGAACCACATGTGTTCCGCTTAATCAGGGCTGGAACCTGGGATCGGGTGAGACTCTGTAGCGGAGAGGAGGTGGCAGACACAGGGAAATTATTTTTTATTTCAAACAGATGTATTAACAATGGTCTTATGCTGATGAAACTCAATAAAGAAGAGATTTAAAGAGGGGTATACTGTGATGGGGATTTGTAGCTGGGAGGCAGAAGGGAAAATATTCATTTGCAATAGACATATGTAATCACTATGTGCACTCAGTGCTGAGATGAGGGTGGGGCTGCAGCTGCCAGAGCAAGTGAAAAGGAAAAGCCCAGTCACTGCTGCAGCAGAAAACGGGGAGAAGGGGTAGGCTGGTCCAGCAGGAAGGGAGGAGGAAATATGTGGTAAAGGATATACACACACTTTTAAATTTGTGACTTCCAGCAAAACTAAATCTGTTCCTTTAATATGCCATATTAAAGAAATGTTCTGCTCAGTCCTGTAACTGTTTTCTCTCTCGCTGCAGGATGCCTTGTGCCCACGTAGCTTTTATAGCATGATGCCTCAACATGATCCTTCTGTTTTCACCAATAAATTAACAACGTTTGTTATTCAATGTGAAGTTATTTTTTTATTTGCTTCCTTGTTTTTTTAACAATGTGTTAGAAACTCATGTTCCTCGTTTGCTTTAAGGTGAGAGCTGTTATCAGCTTTGCCTCCCTGGGGAGTCTCCAATCACAGGCAGCAAGAGATTATACTTAAAAACATAAACATATATTACCATGAGTAAATGAAAAATTCAGTACAGGCAAGACCTGAACAATTTACATATAACAGCAGCAGAAAATTGGTGAAATACATTATTATATGGATAACATGTTCAAAACAAAAATAAATGCCTAGACCTAATTTGACTTTTACCTTGGAGAATACCAGCAGACAAAATGAAAGCGAAGAAATCTTCACCAAGTTTGGAAGGTACCCAAAGGTAGGCGTCCACATGAGTGGAAGGGGTCTCAGCTTTCATGACCACCAATAAGGGTCTCATCAACACTGTCACTGCAGACTAGGACAGGATGCCTTGCCATTTACAGGTGTTTAGCTATGATGAGATGAATCCCACTCTAGTCCCATTGACCACACTAATTCTCTGTTGTATACAAAAGATAAGAGCAACTGTCTCCAATGTGCCTGCTGCATTGGAGACGCCCTTTCTTAGTCAGATGAATCTGAAGGTTTTTTGCTTTCCCACAATGATATATTTTGTAAGATGGGGAGATAAACAACACTTATTTTTAGGCATCCAAAGACTCGGATATGCAGTCAAATTCCAGTAACAAAGAGCACGTTCTCAGCTACCATGGCTTGCTGATATATGATGACTTGTTAGACCTAGGAAATTCATGGCATCCCCAGCTCTGTCATAAAAATAGCTGAATTTTCAAAAGCTTTCAGACAGGCCACATCCTTGAAGCTGCATCTAAATAAAACCGCGATCCAATTAATGCTGCTTTATTCTCATACATGGGTGAAAAGTGCATACTTCCTATGTCTTGCCACTGACTCAGTAACCAGAAGAAACTGGAGGTGTGTGATGCTGGGCTGCCCTGGAACGGGAGATAGCTGCTCAGACCCTCCAGGGTGCAGACTCCCCCTTTGGGAGTCCGCTCTTTTGCTCCATGCTCTAAACGAAGCTCTCTGAAAGACTGTTTTTACAAGACAAACATTATTTCCTTGCTGTATGGATGTCAGGGAGAAAGCATAGCTGATTAAAAAAAAAAAGGGGGCGATTTATTAGTATTTAAGGGAGATTTCTGAGTCTGATTTTTGTTCTGTCTTTTTAAATAGTGTTGCCAGCTTGCAGCAAAAGGCAAAGTAGAAATTCATGGGAAAGAAAATTAAACTTACATTTTGAGACAAGCTGTTTGCTATCAGCTTCTGCTGGTTTCAATCCACTGCATGACTAGAACAAGGCCATTTTATGCTCTAGGTTTTCCTTTCAAAATCCAGACACAAGGGAAGTGCTTGTCAAAAATTGTTAACATCTTAAACAGGCTTTACTATAGACAAAGACGTTAAGATACATTTGAAAACGCCCATATACATTATAAAAGTTGGAGAAATGTGCTTTTTGCAGTGCTCTTTGAGGACAGAAAGGAGAAGTGTGCATTGTATGTTTCTCTTGGGACAAATTCACTAGCAGTGATTTGACCAGAAAGAAGCCTCTTTCATTCTGCTATGTATAATGAAGGAAAACTGAGCTGTAAGTTAAAGATGAAGGTGAAAGCCTGACCCCAGTGAAATGAATGGGAATTCTGCCATTGAATTCAAAGGGGCCAGCGTTTTAACCAAGGTATAAACTTTATTTCATTCTGCCTAGTTCTGGGAGTTGCTCAGCAGTAGTGCTAAGTATGAAAATTATTTTGGTTTTGGATTTTTTGGGGGGTTTTCTGTCCAAACTGAGAAAAAAATTAAAAAAGAAAATAATCTCCAGTCAACCAAAATCCATTGTTTGTTTTGGTAAACCAACAAAAACTCAGAATACATTTTTTGTCAGCAGAGGTATTTTTTCTGACACAAAGTGTATTGTTTGGGAGTCTCAAATCTCTCAGGCTTCTGTCTTCATTTATTAATAAAAACAGTTTTTAAAGCAAAAACAATTTCGTATCTTTGTTTAAAGATGTCAGAACAAATTGTTAAGAGTTTTCTAAATCTTTTATCACCCAATGCTTTTGTCTAACAGCACTCACCAAACTCAAAAGGGATTCATTTGAGTTCTTCAGGAACTTCTTATTTTTGGAATAAAATGCTTTTTTGGGAAAAAAATACCAAAACAAAACAACACAGACCTCTTCAGGATTTCAATGTAATCAGGACTGCAAAGAGAATGTAGATTATCTTTGAAAGAAATAGTGATCATATTAAAACTACTTTACCTGGTAGTGAATTTCAAGCAATATTTTCAACATGAAAAGTTAACATTTATGTTTTGTGTAAGCAAGTCACAGATAAGAGAGCAGTGTGGACCAACATTGTGATGCAAGTGACCGAATCAAGTACAGTTGAGATCCTGGTGCCTCTAGTTCTGAAAATATACTTGACTCTAACTGCTTCAAAAACTTTTCTCAAGAACCTCCCACTTCATTCAGTTTTGGACTTGAAGGAGCAATGTCATAGTAGCACAGGGACATGCACAGGATCATAGGAAGCAGCACAACAACACAACAATAACCCCGCCACAGAGGTGTGAACTGTTAAAAGTCTGAGGGTTTGGAGCTGATCGGGATTTTTGGCTTTTTTTTGTTTGTTTGTCAATATCATGTAGGTTTGAGCAGTTCAGACTTTACACAGCTCTAGTAGAAATGGAAAGTCCTAACCACAGATTAAATCATCTGTATTGTATTATGAATAGTCAGCTCTGTTGAGAAAGGACATTTGACTTCGCAATGTGGTAGATATTAGCAAACACTTAAGAGAAACCACAAAACTCCATGTATTTGCCTGGAGTAAGCCTGCAACATCTGCTTGAACCCTTCTGGGTCTACACTGTGAAGAACATAAGTCAGCTTGTTGGTCATTCCTCTGAACTTGAAGCCAGATGAGCAAATCCAAGCCATTTCATGGTACAATCGCTCTAATCATTTCAGCATGGTTACTAGGTTTTTTGCAGAGGACATGATCTTCAGAAAAATATTAGGCAGCATTTGCAACACTTCCTTCCCTTATAAAGATTAAGTTGTGCCAGTTGCAGAGCTCCGAGAAAAAGCGCTTATCTGTCTGGCGGTTTTATTATTCATTTATTAGGTTACGTTCCCAGGCCTTGTAGTTCAGTTTTGTGTATTTAACTCTGCTGGCTTTCTTGTTCATGACCTGAAATTTCCCATTTTGTATTTTCAGTCAAAGGAATGGATACTACATATACACATAAATTAGAGTTTGTATGGATACTTTTTTATTGTTTAATATTTTCACAACTGCTCTGGGTGTGTAAATATCTCTGCTGGGTGGAGCTGGATTTGTTCAGCTGGCAAGGTCAGCCCTGGCAGGTGAGTGAATAGGTATTATTTTCATCATCTGTTACTGTTATTAGATGCTGCCTTTCAAAAGTCCCAGGGTATGTGAAGGTAGCCTGGGTGTACCATAGTTACAACTGTGAAGGTACAAGCAACCACAATCTTCTTGCCATATTTACACAGAACCACTTATATCCATGACAGCCTGCAATATTTTGAAGACAGGTCTGAGTCCCACGCATGTCACAATCCAAAAAACACACGAGGTGGAAAGCAATGACAGCAGACTGTGGTGTGTGGCAGGGATGAAACAGAGAAGCATTACAGGAGACAAAAAGACAGATTTGTTTTGTAAGGCTTCAGCTGTCTTGTAAGCTATTGTTCTAATCTCACATTTTATTGTGCTAATTTGTTTTGGAATAGTTAGGTTTGCTCATCACACGGATATAATTTAATGATAATGGGAACAAATCTTGTTGTCCACTTACGACAAAAAGAAGTTCTCCGAGTACAGAATGATAAGTTTTTCCATTTCTGTGTCATTTTGGAAATAATATTTTCCAGGTGCCTGCATACAACTTTGTGTTTTGAAATGAGGTAGACAAAGTGATCTTTCTTGAAATCTGAGTGTTGATGTGTAAAAGCTATATACTTAAGGGGAATTTTAAAATCTGATCCAAACATTTCATTTGGGAATTTGGTAAAGTTTTTTACAGGGGCTGAAGTAAAATTAGAATTTTTATTTGTAAAAATATCTTTCTATATGAAGTGGAAATTTCTGCCCCCTCCTCCCTCCCACTAAGTTTTTCTCTTGTGTAGCAAAATTGAAAAAAAAAAAAAAAAAGCTTTTTTTTCCCCCTGAAAAGAAAAAATGGGAGAGAAGAAAAGGAAAAAAAATCAAGAAAACTCCAGTATTTTTTAAACATCCACTTGTAACTGAAAGAGTGAAGTTAATGTGTAAATACGTTCCATAAATGCCTTTCCTCACAATAATCACCTTTGGAGCTTACCAAGGAAATCGGTATCTCCATCAAACAATAGCCATGGATGGATATCAATGAAGTTGAATAAAGATTATCCTTTCAAAGTTCATCAAAATCAAAAGGAGTCCTTGCAAAAAGTTGGATACCTTTTAGTAAAGTAGAAATCTTATATCTTCCAATGATCTTTTGCTAAAAGGAGGCAGCCAGGACAATTTCTTTCAATGCTTTCCAGAAAACAAAAAACAAAAAAAAAAAACCCACAAAAAACAACTTTTGGCCCAAGTCTAAGCAAAGGGATTTGTACCAAAAAGGAATTGAGAGAAGCTGTAGATAACTGGCCATAAATGTGAGTTAAATCAAAAGAGATTCAGCTACTGATTATCTAATTATACCACTGCAATTACTGAAGGAAACTGAAAATCTCAACAAGTACAAAATAATGATTTATATGATCAAAAGTGAAGGAGCAGAAATACAGAAAGGATCCAAATACATACACTGTCCACACACGTGCTGTAAAGAAACAGCAGCAGAGCCGTGTGCTGAAACAGTGGTGTTGAGTCAACGAGTGGCACCCTGCCATACACAAACCTTCAAGGGAATTTGCCCTTAGAAGTGATAAAAATGGAGTACACTGGTGGCTTCTGTGCAGCAGCTGCCATCGGGATCCCCTGAGGGCAATTAATGAGAAAAACCCTCAGATGGCTAGGTGGTGCAGGGTCTGTCTGAGCTGACGGGCAACTCCTGCTAAGGCAGCCTGTGACTGTGCCAAAGAGGTGGCCAGGACAGTTCAATTCCTCCTTTGGGTATTCATGAAGTGTCAAGAACTAAGGGAATATTGATTTAGACTGACAATCTGGTTGGTTTTGCAAGACTCTTGCATGATTTTTTCCAGAGCTACATCTGAAGCACCAAACACAAATACATGCATGTTTCAGTCAGTTTTGAGTTTGCTAAGATGTCTCCTGCTTTCACATCTCATACCCATATTTCTGTCAACCGAGGGAACCTATTTCAGATATCACAATCACTCCTTGACCTTTCACAAACTAGGAGAGGAGAAGGGGAGGCTGTTTTACTCGCTGCAGAAGGGGAATTGACCTGGCGCACTTGGAAGGATAGATACCAGATCTTGATAGTTTGCAGGAGACCTATGCTAATAACTTCTTCTTTTCTGCACAGGAAAAGAATACAAAAACATGAGTGTAGTGAATTAAACGAGCAGCTGTTTGCTCTCCAGGTGTAAAGGCACCTCCCCGTCCATTGCTCTGTGTTTCTGGACCTCTTTTTCTCTGTTTGTTATCACTTCTTCACCACCGGGAGGGAATCGTTGCAGTCAGCTTCCACAACCCTTACTTGCCATATTCCTCTCACAGCTTCAACCAAAGCAAATTCCTAATAGCTTAGGCAGAAACTTGATACTTCTTCCTCTGGTGAAATGTTCCTTCAATGAAGCTACTAGAGCTGGAGGTCTAAAACAGAAAGTAAAGAAAGCACCCCACAGGAGGCAATCCAAAAAGTATGCTTGATGAAAAAAACAGAGTGGATGAGCAGTCTTAAAATCCGTAATGTGATCCTCTCCCTGGTTGCAGATATCCACAATATGGCTTGATATTGTGCATGTGTGAGTAGCCCACAACACAGTGTGTTCTTACAGGGTAATATTGTACACATCTGTTGCATGCTGGAGGAGAAAGTTATAGGCCATCATGTAAGCCATCAAGTGTAATGCAATTGCTCCACAATTAACGGCCCTCCCAGTCTCCTAAGGGCACCCCTCACTTTGGTTGCCAGTCACCACGTCACTCAAGGGCTGTTCGTTTAGCTGCAGGAGGGTTTTTAAGGGTACAGTCCCCTTCCAGTTCAATGCAATTATCTGAGTAGGTCTGTGCTTAATTCAGCAGATGTGCTCTCTGTCAAAGATAATGAGAAGGTTAACCACTGACCAACTACTTTTCAAAAAGCAGACTTCTTGCCTTGGAAAAGCCTGTAAGCAGTTTGCATGCATAGGGATCTGGTACCTCCTTCAGCACAGGGCCCTTTCAAACACAGGACAGCATTTTGTAAGTACTCAGAGTATAAGACCTAGCAGAAGTAGTCTTTTATGCATGTTCAGTTCTCTTTTTTCTTTCAATTTTTTTGTAAAAAGAACCCCATGCCAGTGTTTATTCTTCTTCTCCTCCTTCAGAAAGAAGTTTCCACAGCCTGGTCACCAGTGACATGAGGCTTTGTACCTGTGAGGTTAGGAATGCAGATCTCTGTGTAGGGTTTATACCACTGACACATTAATCTAGAAATGCTCTTTCACAGACATGACATTACCTCTGATGCAGGAAATGTGTCTTTGAACAGAACATGTTTTCTTCCACATGTATTTCTATATACTGTGCTTTGCTTGCAGATCAAAAAATAATTGGGAAGTCATAGTGTCAGTATTTGGAAGGTTTCATGAGCTATTGCTGCAAATTAACCAGAAATCTGCCTCGCTCAGCTGTCTGAAAGTCAGGTCTGAAGTGAGTGCCTATGTGCCCTTCGTACCCAGCAGAGGAGCAAAGGTCCGCCAGCATCCAGAAGGAGGTTGTCTGCCAACCTTTGGTGCCTAAAATCATGTACATTAGCGCCCACCCTAGATTTCTGGTTCCGTTTTAGCCCAGCCCACATAATTCATAGATTCTAAGACACAGTTAAAATCAGAACCTATCCATTTATTGCTCCATGTCCTGTCTATTTTACCTCACTGTAAAACACCTTTTACAAAAACAGCAGCTTCCATTCAAGCACCATTAAAAGCCACCAGATTGTCAAAAGACTTAATTAACTCAAGGTTTAAAAGAAAAGAAAAAATCTTCTCTGAGGGATAGTGAGAATTTGTAAGCACTGAAAGTTTCTCTAATTTCATTCTTAAAATTACACTGCTTAAAGAAAAGAATTGTGACTCTCTTAGTAGTCCAGTTCCATGAATAATTCATGATAAACTCATCTGAGCCCAAACTACCTTTCTCAACGCACCCTAACTGTGGCTGGTTTTGCAGTCCAACTGATCTCAATATCTGGTTTTGCCCTAATTCCAGTGGAATAAAGCCAGATTTCCTTTTCTAAAAGGTTCCAGGTTAAATTCTGAAGTTTAGTCTGCCTTTTACTTCTAATGACTGTGGCAGAGAAAAAAATTGTAGAGTATAAATCAGATATCTTTAGGAGTAGACACGATGTAATCAAATGTTTAAAGGAATTGATACTTGAGCCAGTGACATGGGCTTTACTTTAACAAACTGAAGCACAGGAAGTTCCTTCTGAACATGAGGAAGAATTTCTTCCCTCTGAGGGTGACGGAGCACTGGAACAGGCTGCCCAGGGAGGTTGTGGAGTCTCCTTCTCTGGAGATATTCAAGACCCACCTGG
>Ga0065711_1028480_pt1 | contig 40965 bp, 21 predicted proteins | sample Hoacrofraction12_FD_59098 | JGI IMG/M metagenome (GOLD analysis project Ga0065711, IMG submission 59098) | Hoatzin crop microbial communities from Cojedes, Venezuela - Epithelial fraction 12 v2 (version 2) | ecosystem: Host-associated > Birds > Digestive system > Esophagus > Crop | place... | reverse complement strand
TAATACAAGCAAACGAAAAGATACATATCTGATCCAGCAGCTGCTGACGTTATTCACAGCTACAAATTGAAAAGAGATACTAAGTTTTGTGAATGGGGAGTTTTTCTTTGGCTGGCAGGTTAGCAGAACTCAGTTCATTAGGAACTGTCCCCAAGCCTGCACTAGTGTGGTGCATTTTCTCCTTGCCATGCAGTGTTGCTCAGCCATGAGGTGTCTTTCCTGGCTGCTTTGTGAGACAGCTCTTTCCTGCTCCAGGGCTGCGCAGACCTCTCCATGTCTGGCAATGAAGCTGTCCCTTTCTTCTCTTACTGCTCTGCTCTGGAGCCCCAGATCCTGCTCTGCCCAGCTCTGTCTGCACCACAGCTGGCTCAGGCATAGCTCACTCCTCCCATGTCTCACCCCAAGCCTTTGTCAAGATGGTCCCCTTCAGGCCAGCTTGATGCTTCAAGGTTCACACAAGGGCATTGGTATGCCACGTCTTTCTGAACACAGTCCTGTCCCCAGTGACTCTCATAAGATCAACCTGCATCACCCCAGGGAGCCTTTTATCCCAAGAAGTCCCTTAGAAATTGTTCTCTGAAGATGTATATTTGAGTCCGTCCTCTGCTCCCTTACCAGACTCAGTGGTATATTGCACACCTCTCCAATTTCTCACTGCTTTCCTCTCATGGTATGACCCCACTTTCCCTGCTACCCTACTTCCCTGCTGTTAAGACACATGCCACTCCACCACTATCAGCCCTGGCAGTTCCTTCACTTGTTCCTGCCCAAATGATGTCCTTGTGCTTCAAGCCCCAGGACAACCAGTGCTGTTTCCACCCCAGCTTAATTCTCTGCTCACTGGATCATATTCTACAGCTCCTAGCATGGGCTTCTTGTGACATCTGACAGCCTAGCCCTTCATAGACTACCTGTCTCTGCTCCAGCAGCCAGAAATGCTCTCAACAAATACTTGCATTCCAGGATGCACCAGAGGTCTTCCCTGAGTACCTCCTGTCCTATTTTACAGTAGGGGAAAGGCTTATGTGTCTGAAAGGCACAGCTCATGTCATTAATGGAGTTGCATCTCACCACAAACTTATTTTGTTTGTCTTTGGACAAGCCTGTGTGTGACAACACCAGCACCCACCCCTTGGCCATCTATATGCACCACTAATAAACCAATGTAGGTCACTGGGGGAGGTTTTGTGGCATTTAGGGGGTGCTCAGAGCTGAAGGAAAGCTGTGTGAGGAATAAGGCTGAGAGGGAAGGGTCATGGCTAAGATCCCTTTCCCGTGCCTTCCCAGCCAGCATCCTTGCTCCTCTCCAACAAGCCCATTGCATCCTGGCTCTGGTGGGTCTCAACCTTCTTGCTTTCCTCACCCACCAGTGAGCGTCACTCGGTGTGGGGGACAGCTAGCCCAAAAGCCAACTGCAGGCGAGCACTTTGACTTTGCCCTTACAACAATTTCGTGACACAGAATCTGACCTCCAGGTGGCTCAAGTTCTGGCAGAGGTGGTAACAGCCTTTCTCTGCTCTCTTTCCCCTCTCCCAGACCACAAAATATCTGTTTAACTCCACTCCTCACTTCTAGTGGCCTTTACCAGCAACACCAACATTTCAGTAAACACTTGTTGGGATTGAACCTGTCAGCTAACATTTTCTGCCAGGTCTCCTCAGGGAGGTGGCCAGATTTTCCTTCCCTTCACCCTCACCACCCGCCCAGCCCCTTACCTGAGGTTGGTGTCATGGGGGCGGCCGCCAGGCCGTTCATGTTCAGAGCCGCCATCTGCTGCATCTGGGCTGCAGCAAAGGCTGCCATAGGGTTCAAGTAGCCACCCTGCGCCACTGACGCCATGATTGCGGCTTGCTGCTGCATCAGCTGGAACAAAGAGAGCAGGGAAAAAATATCACGCGATCACTGCCAGGGCAGCCCGCGACATTGTCATTAGGATGGGGACCTTGGGCTGGGGCGTGAGACATTCCTTTGCTTTGAGATGTCAGCTCACAAAATCTGTGGTACTCCCAATCTTCCTTCTCGTTCTAGGGGCTGGAGGCAAAGTGCGTCTTTGTATCTTGGGGTCTTTACGGTCCCCACCCCCATGATGTGTTCCCCAAAGTGGAGGTCTCCCCTGAGTTGGACTTGGCCCTCTAACTCCCTGGCCCTTTCCTGATGAGAAAGGCAGAAAAAAAAACTTTATACGTTCGTGAACAGAGAGGTTATGTGGCGTTTGTTGCTTATAGTAAAGCTCTGGAAAAGCACTGGTGGGTGCTGATGAAAGCGGTGGGGAAAGGGGATCCTCTGTCCAGAGCAAAAGCTAGTTCTCTGGGGATAACCTGATTTTTTAACCTCTCAGTGACAAAAATCAGATATTATTATACTGCTGGGAGGCCTCCTGTGGGCACTGAGCAAAACCATGACCAAACCTTCTAAACAAATTGCAGCACCTGTTTCTAACACAACCAAGCAGAGATTCCTGGAAGAGGATGCAAGAGAATGGACCACCCTTACTTTGGTAAGATTAATACTGTGTAGTGGGAAAAACTCTTCCCCGTGGTTTTGATCTGGGATGACTTCTTAAATTTTATTTTTTTTCCAGGAAATGATCAAAATGATACTTTTTTTAAGGCACATATAAAAGGCAGAAATGAGGAAACTGGGTTATATTTTCAGGCATCTGTGAGTAAAAATTTTGGACCAGAAGGGTTGTAAATGGTTATGCATGCTGGAAATGCTTCTTACATTAAAACCAGACTTTGCTATCATCAGACTTTGCTATCATTATTTTACACTCTGAACCTAGCACAGAGTCATTGCAGTTCATTTGTACAGTATAGCTGCAGTGGTCTCGTAAAATGCTCCTGGTGTGAAGGAGAAGCTTCTTCTAAGCTGCCTCTTGTCCCCTTGCCTGAGCTGTACAAAGAGCCAGACAAGGCATGTCTGAGTCCATATCCAACCCTGCTAGTGATCGCTGGTGGATGCTTAGGGAAAGTGTGCGGGAAAGAGGATGAGAAGAGAGCGAAACCTCACTCTATTCACTCCCTAGCCTCTGGTAATGCATGACTTGATGATAACAGTGGAGAAAGAAACTGTTTTTCTGTAGTGATTTTAGAAGTGACTCGTGTCTTTGCTGTCTCCAGAACTGGACTACCTCTGTTTCACTGTTCTCTGTGATTTCACTCTCTCTCCCATCAGGAACACACCCTTTGATGCTGTTGTTTAAGCACATGGAACATGCTTCTCAGCATTTAACAGACCTCAAAAGTCATAGCAAGGAACAGACTGTTCCCCACTGTTTGTTTTGGTATTGAAATGTCAGCTAAATTAGCAGGTCATACACATACACACTAAAACAAATCCTTGAAATCACTGCGCTCCTCCAAATGCTGAAACTTTCGTTGTCATCAGCTGTGAAGAGACCAAAGTGAAGGATGCTCTGCCACTGAGCTGTGGTATAACCATGGACAAGTTGTGTAAACTTGGCTTGGTTTCTCCAGCAATAAAATGGGACACAGGATACCTACCTCCCCACACAGGACTGCCTTCAGATCAGCAGATGAGAAGTGCTGTACTAGAGTTGAGTACTATTATTTTTTGTAGCCTAATGTAGATTGATGGCAAGGTGATGGCTTTCCCTTTGATTGTTAATTACGCTTTTTTATTATACCCTGCATAAGACACTTTCACATTTTAATTAGTGATATCCTGTTCTTTGTAATTACTGATGGAGTGATTAGACAATCTTTTATATTATAGTACAATGCTGATTCCCATTTTAAGGAGTACATTTGTTTCTAGGCATCGTTTGAGTTTATTCTCCAGAGAAGGCACTGACCAGGTGATTCTAGTAAGTATGCCAGTGAAGTGAATGAGGAAGGAGGGATCCATCCGTCTTTAACACTGGATTGACTCCAGTGTTGGGTGTTCTTACCAATATGTCATTTTCTGTGCTGGGCATTTTCACTTGGGGACGGCTGAGGACATAACTCTCCAGTTTCAGAAAAGATGGCCAAGATCTGTGCCTATAGGATCTATTTAACACTGCTGATCAAAGTGGCATCTTTTCTCCATAGTTGACCAGAGCTGCATGAACAAACCCGCCCCAAAACATGGAATGACATATGGCTGGTCATGTGTGTGCCATGGTCAGTCTGGCTGGCAGATAACAGCATGGTATTTGTAACAGAGACTTACTAGAGCAGGCAGGGGACTATGTTTTTGGCATTTCCTGTTGTCAGATTCAGTAAACTAAATATAGATGGGGTCGCCATTCATGCATTTCTGTCACAGACCTTTGGAAAGAAGAAGGTATTTTCTCTCTCATTATGAGAAGAATAAGATGATTCTAATCTGCTTAGCAGTGCTGAAAGTGCAGGGTTTGCAGCCTAAAAAGCCTGGTGGATTTCAGTGAAACAGTCACTTAAAACTGGCTGTACTCCCATAGAGACTGAATTAGGAGCTTGAGGAGCAAAGAGGTTAAATTTAGCTTAGGGTTAAAGAACTAATACAGTAAACATAAAGACCTAACCTGTGATTTGGAAAACAAGGTTCAGTTGCTTCTGCTACAGCAGGCATCCTGCAGGGAGCAGCCACCCGATTTCCATGGACAAGATGACACTTAAGGTCCCTTCCAGCTGTTATTCTGTGATTCTAAAATTTATGTTATGGTCAGTACTCTGGGGATGCCCAAGATGCCCTGGAGACCTGGAAACACTGCTAGCATGATGAAATGAGCTGGAGCTCTGTACATCATGACCCAGAGAACGTACACCTTGTTGCAGTCTTCAGAGTCAGCCCGTGGCGTAAACCAGGGTGTCCTCCAGAGTTGGAAGGAGTCTAGCATCCCATACCAGTACACAGCCACGTACCCCAGCTAACTGTCTTTGTTTTCTTAGCTAGAGAGAGGACCTCAGCCGTGTCTCAGCCACTTCTGGACATCACACCCCTTGGCAATACTTCTGCCACTCTTCTGCTGTCATGTTCCCTGTTCATGCCCTTCCATTTCTGGTTGGAGGTGGTCAGGGGTAAATGTTAAAGGGGAAGGTGAAGGATGCCTCCTCAGTGGCTGCTGGCTACAGCCTGGCTGAGTGCAATGGCAACACAGGGGTGGAAGGATAGGAACTCGGTCACCTTCAAAGAAGCTGACAGCATAGACTTACCTCCTTTCCCCAGAGGGTCTCCAGGGATATTTAAAAAAGAAAGGAAAGTCCTGTAAGGGTCATCAGTCTCTATTCTAAAACCTCTGGGGCATTCTCAAGTGAGCTCAAATAAAAGCCACCCCACTCCTTCCTCAGCTCCCCCTGAAGACAAATGTCCCATCCACTCTCCTTTCAATTTGAAAGAGGCCCAGTGTATTGTCCCAATTAATAAATCTGTAGAAAGTGAGGCAGTGACCCACCCAGGGGCAAATCAATAGCAGCAGGGCCCCTCGGTATTGTGTACTTTAAAATATGCCATTTGAAATGCAGATTTTCCTTGCCTGGGTTGGGGCCACAGAGAACTAATCCGAAAGGCAGCAGCCTTGTTATCTCAGTTTCATCCAAGGGGGTGGAGAGGAGCTTTTCCCTTCCTCGTCTGAAAGGACATATTTCCCCTTGTTTCTCTTACTTCCTTAGCATGATCTTTGCCTCAGTGTTTTGAGCTTTTTCCTATCCAATTTTATAGATTCATTCCCTTTTTCCTCCAACTTGGGCTTTACTATTGCTCAAACATTTATCTTCTGAGGAGACCAGGAGATGTTACCAAACAGGTTCATGCTCATGGGCAACACCTCAAGAATTATGAGCCTGCAGTCCCCATCCGAAGGCTTAAGAACTGATGGGGCAGTAGGAGAGGCACTGGTAAGGCCATTCAATCTTTATCTATGTTCGCTGGATAAAGAACTGGCTGAATGGCCCAGCACAGAAAGTGGTGGTGAACGGAGTTAAATCCAGTTGGCGGCCAGTCACGAGTGGTGTTCCCCAGGGCTCAGTATTGGGTCCGGTCTTGTTTAACATCTTTACCAATGATCTGCATGAGGGTATTGAGTGCTCCCTCAGTAAGTTTGCAAATGACACGAAGTTCGGTGGGAGTGTTGATCTGCTCGAGGGTAGGAAGGGTCTGCAGAGGGATCTGGACAGGCTGGATCGATGGGTCGAGGTCAACTGTATGAGTTTCAACAAGGCCAATTGATGAGTCCTGCACTTTGGTCACAACAACCCCATGCAAGGCTACAGGCTTGGGAGAAGTGGTTGGAAATCTGCCCGGAGGAAAAGGACTTGGGCGTGCTGGTTGACAGCCAGCTGAATGTGAGCCAGCAGTGTGCCCAGCTGGCCAAGAAGGCCAACGGCATCCTGGCTTTTACCAGGAATAGTGTGGCCAGCAGGAGGAGGCATGTGATCATGCCCCTGTACTTGGCACTGGTGAGGCCACACCTCCAGTACTGTGTTCAGTTTTGGGCCCATCACTACAAGAAGGACCTTGAGGTGCTGGAGCATGTCCAGAGAAGAGCAACGAAGCTGGTGAGAGGTCTAGAGAACAAGTTTTATGAGAAGCGGTTGAGGGATCTGGGGCTGTTTAGTCTGTAGAAGAGGAGGCTGAGGGGGCATCTTATTGCTCTCTAGAACTACATGAAAGGAGGTTGTAGTGAGGCAGGTGTTGGTCTCTTCTCCCAGGTAACTAGTGAAAGGACTAGAGGCAAAGCCTCAAGTTACATCAGAGGAGGTTTATATTGGATATTAGGAAAAATTTCTTTACTGAAAGAGTGGTCAGGCATTGGAACAGGCTGCCCAGGGAGGTGGTTGAGTCACCATCCCTGGAGGTGTTCGAAAAACAAGTAGATGTGGCACTTCGGGATATGGTTTAGGAGGCGTGGTGGTGTTGGGTTGATGGTTGGACTTGATGATCTTAGAGGTCTTCTCCAACCTATGATTCTATAAAGTATGGGGAGGGGTCGTAGTGATGGCTCATCAACTGAGAGAGCTGGGAGGATTCATCTCATACACCTTTTTGCTACCTCTAGTATAGCCAGCTCTGTCATCAATGGATGGATAGACACCTCCACAGACTTATCTATCCTGTCTTAGAATGGGAGATTAAGATAAAAAAACATCAAAGGATGCAGTTTTGCAGCACAGCTGCATCAAACCAAGAGCTTGCCAATGCACATCTTTCTCTCCATGTCTTACATGTCTTACATGTCTTACAGGACAGATGAACACCTGGTGCTGTTGAGCATCAGCTCAGGAACAACACCAACAGAATTTTAACAACACAGCACAAAACCACGATGCTTGCTCCTGGTTTTCCTCCCAGAAGTGATTCGCTGTGTGGTCACTGTCAGTCCAGTGGTGTAAGGTGAGGGCATGTTGCAGGAGATGAGGCTGGGAATGGGATGGCTGCCTCTGGCATCAAGTGACTATTAGACAGTAGGGTCGTACCACAGCACTCAACAGAAGGAAATATTATCCTTTTCTTGCAGGTCGAACAAGTGCATGAAGAGATGAAGTGACTTATTCAAGGCCAAAACCTTCTGCTAGAAATAGGACAAGGATGCTACAGCCTGCCTTTCCCCATATGAAACTGAAGAAGGGGAAGAGGAGAGAGGATTATTTCTGATGTGCTCTTTTTGAAATAGCATCGTCATTACCCTTGTAGAAGGCTTACTCTGAACGATCTGATGACCTTGCTTTTTTCAGTGTTATTTTCTATCCTTGTCTCTGAACCACATGACGTTTTGTTTGACTTTTCATATTCTTCATTCAGTAATAATAATAAAAGTAATAACAGCATCCCACACTTCCCACCTCTAACGATCTATACGAACACTTAGCTAATTAATCCTCATGGTATTCCCTTGATAGAAAGAGGTAAGTAAAGTGATCAATCAGGTAGTAAGAGGACTCATATTTGGTAAAATCACAGAACTGACAAATTCATGTCTGTTTTAACTAACTGGCCATTGGGAAATAGAACCAAAAGTACCTCCCAAGCCTTAACAAACAGAAAATACTCTGTAAAAAAGTCAGAATCGTCCTTCAGGCATTTTTCAATGTCTTCTCAGAAACGGAAGTTTCTGCTTTGAAAATAATACTTAAATTTAATTAAGATGAAAAAAAAAAAAAAAGAATGTGCAACACCTGGAATCATGTGTCTGAGCATCTTTCCAAAGCCTCATAGACAATAGTTTGGATTTCTAAGTTCCTGAGAACTGTGGAAATATCTCAAAACCTAAACAAAACAAAGAAGTATATAGAGCCCAAAACTGAGTGTTCATTATTTCTGAATTACCAGGAAGGTGAAGATCAGAAATATGGTATTAGCCCTGCTACAAAGTATTACGGCTTCAAAACAGCTTCCTCTTCTGAAATGGATCAGAACATGTGATTTGCATAACAGGTAGTATTTATCAGATATAGTGTCCCATTTTGGTCATTGAATTATAATAACTATTATCTGCAGAAGATACTCTATATTCAGCAAGTTTCCCCTGATTTTATAGGGCTGGCTGATTTTTTTTAAGTGCCTTTCCAAAATAATTTCACAGTATGAATTGAATAAATATCAGAAGAACCAATTCTTCCATTTAGCATTACCTCAGATCATTTAGCAGAGATATCCTTTAATTTCCACAGGAGCTGGGACAGGGAGGCAGAGGGGGCCACCTAGGCTTTTACGGTCAGCATGGTTGTTACTGCTGCCCTGCCTTCCCAAGGTGACCACTTACAAAGATGACTGAGTGCTCTGCAGTGCTGGATGGTCCCACAGTAGTTGCAGTTTTTGTCTGCAGTTCAGGAGCTGCAGGCATTTGTACTTTTTCAGAGTGAAGGGAGCTGGGATGTACTGATGGGAAAGGACTTGCTCCAGGCTGGAGAGCAAATATTACTGTTGCCTATATTGCCCCTGTCCCCACCTGTCTCTTTTTACTCTCTAACTCTATGCCTGTCACTTGATGCAGGATGCAATCAGTCCCATGGCTGGAATTTGGCCAGGAGACCATGGCTAACACTCCCACCCCAATTTTTATGCAAACTTGATTTATGACTTTGATCTGATTTTAAATAATTTAAAAAATAAATAATTTATACAGTATCTGTCACTTTCCAAGGCGCCTTCCTTTGTTCTTGCTTTGCTCTTCTGCATTTTCTCATGTTCCCAAACTTTTTCGGTCTTTGCATGTCTCCTATTCTGCAAGGTGGGGCAGCAGTGACATGAGACAGCCACTAACTTCTTGCCACTTTCTTCATAGCAAGAAAACCTGCAGGAACTTTTGCAACTGTTGCTTATTTGGGCCAGGACTATACTACCACCTTTCATAGTTTGGTTTGATTTTTGCTGCTCATGATTTTGGGCTTGGCCACCCCACCACCTACCGGGGACTAGGAAGGTATGCTGTGCTGCTCTGAGCTGGAGTGTGTGCCTGCAGGTTTGTTCTTGACTGTCAGCGAATCAAAGGTGGTGCCACCTAGCATCAGCCTCCTCCTCTCCAGGCTGAGTTCAGATCTATACCTCATCCTGGCCTCAACAGAGACTGCAGAAACAGCTGTCAATACCCAGAGCTGAGGTAGATCCACAGCAATCTGACAACAAAAGGGGCTGGTGCCCTGTACATGCATGAACTAAGATTAATCATTGCCCCATAAAAGGGGAAGTTAAATGAGCATGGGAAGACATTGCTGAGAAGAGAAAAACCTAGAACAGTCCAAAATAAAACCTGAAACAAATTAGTACAGGGGCTCTGGGAGCTTTAGGGAGTCATGAAACCTGACTTGCCATGATTTGCATACAGAAGAGGTGAGGTGGGTCTGGTGTGTCTTTCTGTGTCACTGAAACAACACACAGACTTAGTGCCAATCTTTGTCAGGTGCACTTGCAGGTGGCACCTGAGGAGAGGGGTGCAAAAAAAACACACTGAGGATAACCAACCTTGCTTCCCGACTTTTTTGTGTCTGGAGCTGAGGCCATATGGCTGCTGAACCCAAGGATTAGTTGCTTAGCTGATGTGAGGCCATCTCTGCTATCAAGGTTAAAGTTGCTTAAGCTGAGTTTGAGAAGCTTGGCAGTGAGACGCAACGGGGAGTGAACTGTGACATGGCCATTTGCTCAGCTGCAAAGCAGGCAACTTAGAGAGGAGCTGGGGCCCAGTGAAGTCCTGGTGGCAATACTAACGACTGTCAGTCAAACATAGATGGACTGAGACCCTCACCGCCTCTCCTCAGTGGTGCTACTGGCTTTGCAAATCCATGGCTGCCCACTTATCTCTCAAACAGCTACACTGTGAGGGTTTCTGCTGCACCGGCCACCTAGACATTTGGAGGCCTTTTCACAGGAGCTAATCCAATCCTGGTGACGGGCATGACACCTCTCTGGGAGAGATTCAGCAAGCAACCACTCCCTAGGAGACTTAGCAACCTCCTCAATGGAGACGGACCATTAGAAACTATTGATTAATCATCTTTCATGGGATTGCTTGGGAACTCATGTGGAGATACCAATCAGGCTTGCACTGCAGTGGGATAGCTGTGAGGACAGGTTACGAGTATGAATCAGAGAGTATAGTGTCCCATGCTGGTCCTGTTCTTACTACTAAACACTGAGACATTTCTTAAACCTGTGTTACCATCATAAGTCTGTGTGAAAACCCGTGGAGAGACAGCACAAGAGAGAGCCATGTCCCTGAGGGAGGAGGGAAAATAAATAAGTCTGATCACCACCTTTATTTGTACACGGGAAAATAAGAACAGGGGGTCAAATGATTCACACAAGGTCACATGAGTTGCTGATGGCAGTGGCATCAGCTGTCACTGCTGTCCTGCTCTTGCATTTTCACTGTTTCACCTTCCCTCCTCTTGACTTGCCTTAGCTCTTCAGCTTCAGTTCAGGCTGAATAAAACTGCCCCTCCTTTCTCTCTCCCCCTATCGATCCCTCCATCTCCCGCTGGCATTTACGAGGTGCCAATCATGCTGATATCTAAGAGCCAGCAGTCCGAGGTGGATTAATCAGGACAGAGGGAACGTCACAGAGCCTCGGCACTCCCTTCCTTCACTTTTGTGTGAGACTGTGAGATGAAGCAGATATGGAGAGACACAGATAGGGAGGCTGATTGAGAGACAGCATCTGAGCACGCTCTGGGTGTACAGGTGCCACATGGAAATGTGATCCTATCATTTAGACAGCTCTGAAGTCCCCAGGGTAATTGGTGTCAGCAGCTTGTCATATCCAATGGGTCAAGATTTAAAACTTTTTCTTTCCCCTTCATTAGCATATTTACCAGGAAAAAAAAAGAGGATGGGTCCAATTCTGCTTCCACAGAAATCAACAGGAAAAATATTAATTGGTTTCAAGTGGAGCAGGAGCAGACCCAGGAATTTTTCGTACTCTTCCTTCAGTGATAAATCCTTACTCCAGTATCTGCACTCGAAATGTCCTGTATTATCTGGTGAGAAATAGATGGAGGGAACTTTTGTGGTGCAAAGCTGCAGACTGCATTCTCTTTTGTATCACTGTAAACCTAATGCTGACAATTAGAAGAATTGCTCTAGATTAAAAATGATGTGAGAAGAGTTTTTGTACCAGAGCATCAGGACAGTGGTGTTTTCACCACCTCTCCAACTGCCTGATCAATGCCTGTAGCGTAACTCTGGAACCACATCTCCTGCCTGACAACCTCTGCAGATGTGTGCTGAGCTGCCCATGGGTTGCCTTCTGTTAATTCTTCTGGTACGCAGGGGCACAGCTGCTGCATCCCCCTACCAGGCTTCTGGCCACTGACCTGGGCTCAGTTGTGATTTACTGCCTCTTCTCCTCTTGTTGCAGCCTTCCCTGGCCAGGAGGACAGCTAAACACAGTCAGGCTGGGGAGAAGACAGGTCTTCTTTCATGTGAGGAGGGGACCAGGAGACAAAGGAAGAGGCAAAGATTGTCTTTGATGGGGAATAAAATGAAGAGGGAAAAATGGAACGAATAACAAAATTAGTCTAGTAGGGAGAGAATTAAAAAATGTCCAGAATAGTGCCAGCAGATGCAGCTGGGAGGGAAGGGGGGACTGCTGTAAAGCTCTGCCGCGTATCCTCATGACTCTACATGGCTGATGCAATGGGTAGGCTGCGTTGTACCAACTGTTCAGTGAGGCACGGACACTCAGTGAAGGACAGAAATGTCAAGGTTTTCAAGTTAAGAAAAGAACATAATGGCAAATCCATGGTGCCAACACATGAGAAAGAAACAAGCATGGAAGAAAGCAGAGCCTGGTGGTCAATGTGCTGGAGGGGGTATGGGTAAACTGGAATTGATTCTTGGGTTGGCCCTGTATTATCTAAGGCAAGGCATTTGATCTCATTCAGGAAGATGTTACTCTGGAAAACAGGATTAATGGTATTTCCTGCCTGCACACAAATCTAGCATAGAGTGCAAGAGGGCCACATTGTACCACCAAATGGATGAAGCACCTAGACACACTCTCACTGCCTGCAAATCTGCTACAGAGAGGGCAGCCAAAGTCACCCGGCAGTATCGGGTCTGCCTGCTGCAGGGATCATCTCTACCTTCCTCTGAAATACCCGGCAGAGAGACCATTACCTCAACCTGGTCTTGTCTTGCAGGTCCTTGTTAAATGTAGCCTAAGGAAAGGTAGCTAAGCGAGAGACATCCATTTCAGGGCTCCGTCAAGAGCCCAGCTCCGTGTACAGCCACATTTTCTCAAGGGCCCAGGGTCCAGGTTTGGTGTGTAAGAAGGATACCTGAAGTTAAACAGTGCAACACTTGTAAATAGCTGATGCATTTTCCCAGTATGCTTGAATTGTAACGTTTTGAGGAGCCAGGACTGTAGGTGTGCACGTCTGCTGGTCCGTATTAGTATTATCTAGCATGCTTTGACGCATCTAAAAGCACTTTTGTCAACAGCTGTCATTTTATACTGAAGTCACTTCAAAAGTACCCACAATGATGCAAGGTGCAGCAGAGGAGGGCCAGAAACATATCTGTGCCCTCACAAACTTCCTTTGGCACCAGAGGGTGATAACACTGGGCAGAAAACTAGGATAAGCTGATTTCAGGCCTATTTTATGCAAATCCTCAAAGGGTAGTTGTGATCGGATTTTACAGCAATGGCTTAGAACCCATAAGAAGTGTCTTGCATTGATGCACACATGATCGCAGTGTTGTTACTGCTAGAATGGGCTATTGCACCTCTGAGACTTGCCTGGGAGATGCCTTTGTTTGCCCTGGACGGCAAGGATTAGTTTGCTCCCATCACGTAACCTGTTTAACAGAGAAATCCTTGGTTCCACATCTGCTTAGTTGTTCCTCTGCTCACATGTGCTTTTGTGCAGTTCTAGGTGCTGTTCCCATTCCCGTGGACATGCAGAGAGCTGGTGTCTATACTTACTGCCTGTGCATAGGCGCCATATGCTCCAAACTGGATGGCCATGGGGTTGAACATGCCCATTTGTCCTGCCATTTGCTGCATGCGTCTCATTGTACGCTCCTTGTCTGTATCTGCAAACTTCACCACCAGGCTGGAAGAGGCTCCCTGCAGGACAGGAAACAAAAGGAGACACAGAAGGCCATGAGCCCGATATACATTGGCTATTGCAATCCAAATATCTAACACAGTTTTGGCATCACGGGATCTGGCTGGAGCTGATTCTTTCCATGCAATGTTTCCAGCCTATTGAATTGGACCTTTGCAAGAGTCGAGAACATCAGGAAGGAAGTAAAGGACACTGGAAGGGGAACAACTGAGGCCAGCAGCTGGTTCCTTATTTCCTCCAAAATTAAGGCTTCCAGGTTGTTGTTAATGTTCTCTTTGCAAAGGTTGTTGCCTTTTTCTTTCAACATATAGAAAACCTTCTGGCCCAGCAGGTTGTCCTCATCAGAGGACAAAGATCTGGATGCAGTGCAGCAAAATGTAGGAGCTTTTGCTGGATGAATGTGATAGGATTTGCTAACTGATTTATTTTGATGGAGTGTGTTAGCTCTGCTCATGCCAGACCCCCTGAGCTGGACCGCCCTTTCACATTGCCATGTCTTGTAACAGCCATGTCCAGTGAGAAAACTGTGCCCAGCGTTGGAGACAGGATTCAGTGTGCTGAGCTGAGTGTATGCATGAAGCAGTGTCTCTTCAGCACTGTTAAACTAGGGGAGCAAAAATAGTACCTGATGGACCTGGGTTTCCTTGTCATGAACAGCAAGAAATAGAGGCTAGCACAAAAGAGTGCACATTTAATGTTACACTTTTCCAGGAAAGCTTTGCAATATTTGGGTTGTGTCTGTAGTCAACACTGATGCAGAACCACAGTGGTCATCAGACCTGGCTGCAGAAGTCTGTGTAGAGTGTAGAGCTTTTGGGAATGAAAGAAATCCCTCTCCTCCCCAAAATGAGATGAACGGTCAGCAACAGCGAGTCATAGATTTCTGATAGGTGGCAGAGATGGGAATAAATACATCTGCTTAGGAAGGAAGGCACTGATATTTTCCTGGCTGCCTCTGAGGACATCCTAACTTCCTGGGTTGATTTCCCACAACTCAGTCTCCCCGGAGGAAGAGGGGTGCAGTGGAGGGGGCTCTGGCAGCAGCCCCGACTGCAGGCAGACAGCTGCCTCGGGAGCTGGGCGGCCACTGAGCCTGGGGAGAGGGGCAGGTGAGCTGTCAGGGGACTGACAAAGAGCAGCTGAAATCTTCATTTTCCCATGGTACGCTCCCCTTTTGACACACTGGTATTTGCTGATGGAAATACAGTCAGTGGGGAAATTGCCAGCTCAGTCTCTGGCTGCGGCAGTAGAGGAAGACCAGCTCCACGTCGGAGGATTTGGGCTGTTGCAGGGCCCTTGTTTTTCTAGCAGAGGTTGGATTGCCTGGGATTGCACAGAAGGAGTGTTATTGACTGGCTTACACACACCCCTATGTACCTGTAACCAGAAAAAAATAGTCTCGGTGAAAGCAGATTTGCTCTGCTACAAACTGGGAATAGCATAGTGAACCACAACTATGGACATACATGTATATAAGTCCAATTTATGCATATTCAATAGCCTCTCCAGATCCTCAGTTATGAATAAAGACTTGAGGATTTAACTTGCTAAAAAAAACAAACCCAACAATGTAAGGCCACACAATGAGTGATGTTGCTCTGGATTAGCAGCCTGTTCTGGGAGGAAGTGATTTTCATTGGCAAATAATCTTTCTTTTTGACCTGTTAGTCTCTCTCTAATAAATCTATAACCCACTCAAACAATGTGGTGAAGAGCAACAAATTGAAAGCAGTGTTTCAGGAAAACAAAGGGATGGATAGATGAATGCTCTATTCAAGGGTGGAGAGAAGTCTTCAGAAGTTACTACAACAGCGAAACAAAGCTGAGGGTGGCAGAAGAAAAAAAATCTAGCCAAAATTCCTTTGCATTTCTGCTTAAGGCTGGGAAACTTTTCATTTTTTTACATCACATGATGTAGTTATCGATCCTTCCCCAAATCAGACTCTTAATTGCAGCTCATCGACAAATGAATATTTTAATGCATACATTTCCTGCTAATTATCACCTGGACCAGTCTTTAATTAGATTTCAACACTCATTTAATTAACCCTGATCCAAGAGACTGTTTGGTAACCTGAATCTAATGATTTAAATTTATTTGCAGCTGTATTGGAGGGAGGCACTGGTCCCCAGCAGACTGGGCTGTTCAGAGCTGCTGTCTTGATTTGCAGAGCAGAGGCTGCAGCATAGTGGGCACAATGCAGCATGGAGGATTTTGGAACTGGAAAAGATGAATGAGTATTCATCTCTGCAAATAAGTTTTCAGGGTGTGATCTGCTCCAGTTAGCAGGGCAGAGAAGTTTAAATAAGTTGGTGTCTTCTTCCTTCCCCTTTTCTTTCTATTTCTATTTGCCCTGGAAGTCTTAGGGCCAGAGAACTGCCTCGGGAAATTGCTGATGCCTCACACTGTTGAAAACCAAGCTATTATTGTACATGGCATCGTGAAAACATGGCTAATCTCCACATGAAGTTCTTGCCCCTGAAGTGTTCTTCATCCTGATATGAGTCATAGTGACTGCACAGCAGCCGTTTGACCCAATGGGATCTAAGACAGCCTCTTATGAGATGTTTTTCTGTGTTGCCTGTCACAGCAGGACTTCAGGCCTCTTTGAACATCACTATCATATGCACAGGGCAGAAACGCCATTGGCAAATAAAAGCAGGTTAGAGCACACACTACAAAAAAAGAGGAGAAAAAGGAGAGCTTTTTAAGAGTGCTCTGCAATGAAATGTGCATGTAAGCAGTTAAAGATATGTAGCCAGTAGAGATGCTGCATTGCTCTTGAATATGAAGAACGACCTTGGGATTGACGACTTCGGTATGTGGTTGCTTATGTGCAGTCTTTTTGCACTGCCCAAAAGAAATCAGGCAGTAAACTCCACCAGATCATCCAGTGCAGGATTTTTGGCAGAGGACCCAAAGAGTGCTGCTCATCTACAGCAAAACAAAACTACTTTCTGCTCCAGCAACTCCTAATAATCCATTGGATAACATTAGAAATGCCCCAGAATGGGCCAAATTTTCCATGGGGTAAAAACTTCAGAGCCCTTCATCTCCACTATTTATTGCTTCCGCAAGCAGTTAAACCACGGTGTAAATCAGCCGTTGTCTGCTGACAAAGGCAATAGGTCCTGTCTGCTCGGTCATTTATTAGTAATACATAATCTCCCTCTTGCTCTCTCCTGTTGTTGAACTGGAACTTATATTTCGCCAACCCCCAAGAGAGTTATGATGGGTAAGTCAATAATGTTTGAAATGTACTTTGAGATCTGTGTGTTCATTCTGCTTTTTGCCGAGGGAAGGACCTGTTTATTTCTCTACCTTGCAGATCCACAGTCAGGAGACTAGCATGAAAGTGAGCGCTCCCGCTGGTGCCTCTGCAAAAGGCTACTTGGAATATGCATTTATCTCCTTTCCCATCAAATCAACCTCCTTTTTCAAGTGCTTTGATATCTACTGATGAAAGGAATAATATAAGGGCTAAGTATTATTATGCTTTCCCTAGCCTCTCTTGGACCAGCAAGTCTACTTAATATGACTATCTTGCTTCCCGTCCCCCTCCTGTGTGCAGTAATGAATTGCTCCCCTTAGTCAGCAGAGTCAGATGCTCTCTAGGCTGGCAAGGCGAGGGAGAAGGTGGAGGAAAAATCATCCTGTGCTACACTCACTTTGTAATCCCTAATCAGAGTCCTCTGTGGGAAAAACTAATTTCCCAGCCTGTCTTGACGTGCGAAATAAAGTTGTTCTTGAAAATGGGAGCTTGACAGGTCGCTTGTGAAATTTCACATTCAAATAAAAATAAAATATCCATCCATTGATATTTTATTTAAAAGCAAAGCAAAACAAATCTTTTGCCTGATTGCTGGGACTGTTTCTCATTAGTTATGGCCTTCCAAATGGAGTGTATACACAAATTGAGCAAAAGCTTTTCAAAAGACCAAAGAATACTGCACAGCACTGGGGAAGCTGCTTCTTCCTAGAGCAGCATTCATAGGTAAGGTTTTGTGAAGATATTTCCTTGCAGAATATAGGCCTAAATTTTCTTTTCCAAGTATCTCTGACTCAGTACATTATCAATCTCTACAGATGGTTAGACAACTTTTTCTTGAAAAACTGATGAATTTGGGCCTAAATTGCCAAAGCCATTAAATCATGTTTCACTTTAAGCTTAATGAACATCCCATTAGAGATAAGCATACAGTTCAGTACTTTACTGCAAGGGTATATCTCTGATATGGGTGGACTTTTATATCTTGGTTAGCTTAAATGGGGCCAGTTAGAAGTTCTGGGCCAAAAATATTTAAAAAAAGGTTTGTTACATTAAAGTTCCAGTGGCTAATGTTCTTGAGTATAAGAGATTTGAATGTGCAGGTCCAATTAAGTACCTTCCAAAATGTCAGCCATGCACACCAGCCAAGATACATAAATGAATAGGTGCTGATGGATACTTCTCATTTGGGCAATCAGACTACCTTCCTAAGTGTCACCACAGGAGTGGGGTTGCTTGTGTTGGGAATTTTGTGACTGCAAAACAGAGCTGGGATGATGCTGATCTAAGGATCCTTAACGTTAGGGTCTGAAAGTCAAAGGAGGATTTCTTGACTTTGGGCTCTGTCAGATCAGGCCATCTGGTATGATGCCTCCTAAGTTTGGAAACAAAACCAGATTTTTTTTATAAATGCCTACGTAGCTCTGCTGAAACTGGGGCTGCTGAGTTAGCCAGTGGGGGCTTGACGCTGACCTGGGATTTTAGATAAGCAAGAGAGGAAATACTGTCTAATTAAAACTGTAGAGCAGGGGGAATTTTCACCACATAGAAATGTAATTACTCATGCTGGGTAATGGCCAGAAGACCAGGACTAATATCCCTCTGCTCTTGTGAAATACGCTATGTTTTTCTGTACTGAGGGCTTCAATTTCATGTCTCATCTGAAAGATGGGTAGGACTGCAGTCACTAGGAGTGATTTCCACTGTGCAGTCCTGAAAGCTGGTTTAGACTCACTTGAGATGAGAGTGACAGAGACGGAGTGGGGAAAGGAGGCAAGGAGGCATTCATCCAGGGCTGGAGTGACAAGCCCTTTGATAATGCTGCTCCCTCGGTAGAGGGGATTCCTCATGCAATGTCTAAGCAGAGAGAGTTGCTGCAGGTACTTCCTTTCACAGGTCTCCAGAGTGGTAATTTATTTGGAGTAGAAGCTTGGTTTAGGTTTTACTTGCCCATACACTACTTAGCAGGTGTCTCTCTGCACTAAAGCTATTGCTTTCCACAGGGCAACAGAATCACTGACTCCTGGTGGCACTGTACCCAGTTCTAATTAGCAAGAACTTGATATATAGCCTGGGTATTAGTACGCCCCTCAAATCAAAACCAGATATCCAAACAACCTAAACTTCAAAGCAGAGTTCTTCAAGTAACTCTACATTTTTTCATCTCAGTCTATAGATGATAAAAGTCCTCACAGAATCATTCACCTTCCTTAATGCATTATGAAGTGGAAAGTGTTGTTATGCCAGTAGACTGGAATTTCTTACCCATTATTTAGGAATGTGACAGTAATAAGTAATTATTTCATCTCTATTTTGAGAAAAACTTAAAATCCAGAACTGAACTCCAAATGTTTAGTTCTGAATTTACTAAAAATATACTTTCCCCCAAAATATTCTTACAACAACGAATGATGATGTAATTTTTTTATACACTACTATTACTATTAAGAAAATGTATGGTAGGTGCAGCATAGAGCCCCATGAGAGCTAGTATACAAATTATCTCTCCTTCTATCTAAATAGGAAAGGATGAAAATTAAAGAAGTGGAATAGTTCCAGAGCCATAAACTGCAGTGTCTATTGTCAGAGCAAGATCACTATGAGTAAGGAGCCCCTGATGCTTCAGGACTCTGCTCACATCAGTTCCACTCTTCCTTGGTAGTTCAGGATGAGGACATGAACAGCCTAAGATGACTAGGAAAGAAACAGATGTTGAGGAAGGGCTGGCAAGCCAGGCAGATACATTTCAGCTGTGCATGTCGCATAAAAGAACATTTCAGCGGCACTGAGTTGCAAACAAGCTGCACATGAGTGGGCATCCCAGATCATAGTCATGCTGTATGACTTTAGGCTATCACGGTGTGAGGCACATTGCTTGACTAGGATAATAAGAAGTGTTTGCATTTTTGCAGTGTATTTAAAATGAAGGTCTCCAAGCACTGTACAACCTTGTGATCATTAATTGATAAATAATTCTGTTTTCAGGGACCTATCACTCATGCTTTAGTGTGGTGAAACAGATGGCCAACTGAAGTTATGAGGTGGAGTAAGCTCCATGAAGCTCAGTCAGTTTTGGTAGAACAAGAAGTAAGTATATGCTGAAGGATCTGCCCTTACTGCATTCCATTCTACCAAGACTGAAATGTGTCTCCCTGCTGCTGGGCGAGACTTCATAACCACTATTCCAGTGAGTACCACACAGACCTTCGGGATGAGAAGTCAAACATATTCCCCTCCCTAATTTCACTTGCCAGGGGATGTCTGAGCAAAGTCATTGGTGTCTGGTAGGATGCTTCATGTTTGTGGATTTGTGTGCACTTCAGTTCAGGGTCTTATGTGAAAGTTATAGTTTTGCTCTAAATACGTCTTTGTCTTTTAAAAATTAATTTTCATCTTTGCAAAATCCATTTGGGTAATAGCTACTGAATCACTTAACGCCAGCTATGTTTGGGCCAGGGACAGCAATCTACCAGTTACTAAGGTCTTTCTGTTTTCCTTACCAGAATGTGTGTTGTCAACCTAGACCACACACCTGAGCAGGGCTCAGAAGGAGTGGACTAAAGGCAAACAAGGAGAAGCACCCAGACTGATATAATGTTGAGCCAGAGCCCACTTAAATCAAAGGGAAGATCCCTCTGATGTAAATAAGGTTTGGAGAAAAAGAAAGAAGAAAGGAAGAGGGGTGAAGAAATAAACCCACTCAGGCAAGCAGAGAGGTAAAGACCTAATGCTCACATCTTCAGCCCTCTCCGTGGTTGGAAGCACAAATCCTATCAGAGGAAGGTGATGATGCCTGATGGAACTTCCTCCAGTAGGGCGGGAACACTCCTGCCAGGAAAAGAGCGTTTTTGGGATATGGTTTAGTAGGCATGGTGGTGTTGGGGTGACGGCTGGACTTGATGATCTTAGAGGTCTTTTCCAACCAATGATTTATGGGCTGCAGTCTCATCACTGTCTCTGGTCTTGCAGAATGGTCAGTGCTTGCAAATTATTTTAGCACCCCTCCGGTCCTATTCTCATCCAGACAAGTCTTGAGTGAAGAGAGCCTCACAGGGCTGCTGCCAGTGCCAAGATTTGGGCAACACTCAGCGGTGGCATGGTCCCAGTCCAACTTTCCCCCAGCTGCCTCCACAGTTGTTGGTTTAGTTCCCAGCTTCTCTTGGACATGTAAAGAGATGTTATGGTGCCAGTTAAATCTTTTTCTAGAGTGAAGCCATGTGGATCATGAACAGTTATCCCTCTTATCCCGTTTGGAAGCAATGAATGCTGTGGTTTGGAGGAAGTGAGGAAGCCTGGTAGAGATGACGAGTGAAGCCTGTCATGCCCCACAGGTCTCTTTGTTTTCCTGCCAGATGCCTGTGTGGCTGTGGAGACGGAACTGGAGAAGTAAAGGCCAGCTTTGGCACCAGCATGATTCATACCCCTTCCAGGTAGCTGGGATACCTGGATTTCTATTCTGGGACCCAGAAACATATTATTTATTAGTCCATTTATGGAACAAGGGAGAGGCAGGGAACACCATTCTGTGATTTTATTTTTATTTTTATTATTAAGGGAAATTATGGCAATGCTGGGATACTGCTGGCCCAAAGGTTGTAGATTCAGCAGTCTTGGTGACAGCAGTGGGATAGGATGGTCCAACGGCCTTAGTCCCCCTCCAGCCAGAACCTGCTGCCCAAAGGAAAGCGAGCCTGAGCTGTTCAAGAGCCATTGGATTTTGATGGAAGAAATGACTTCACATTAACATCAAGGTATTAAAAATCCATTGACAACACATGACTTTACAAATGATGTTTAGGTAGCATATTCAGAAATATCATTCATTATTGGAAGGAGGGCCAGGCCTGCTGCTAGTGAGTTGTAAATTGGTTCCTAATGTATTATTACCTTATAATAGAAGGAATGGATGTGCTATGTGCTGTCCTGAGTTGAACAAGCCAGTCTGAGTGTTACACAAAGACATTGCATGGAGTCCATGTTCTTTAGAGAGCAGAAGATCAACAGTGAAGAGAAAAAAGATGGGTCTGAGTTGGCACCTCCATTCTGTTCTATCAACTTCTCTAATATAAACAGTATAAGATGAGGCCTCCGCCTTCTGCATTAATTTGAGCAGATGGACTTTTGTTGATGATACCTCACTCTGCAATAGACTTTGTGACTTAACTCTAGGGCAAATTCATCTGTGAGGCATGAAGGGCACTCAGATGCTGAACTCTCATCAGCTATAACTTGGAATTACCTTTGATAATTCCCCCCTTTACATTTCCGTGTTCTTGTAAAACCAAAGTTTAATGACTTTCCCATTTCCTATCTACCCTGACAGCCTGCGGAAGTCAGCAAATCTCTAACTCTCTACCAACTGTCACAAGGTGGCTTTTGTTAACTGAGATCTGGAGCCCAGGCTGCAATCTAAACAAGAATAAATATTGTTGGTTAATTGATGGTCTGAATCATGGTATATTCATTCACTACCTACTTGTATTGTGGGTTTGTCTAAGGTTTTGTTTATTTTATGCAGGTATATTGAAGACACCCTTGGGAAGTGAGGTGGTGCACCGATGTCTTCAAGTTTGGTCTTGTTAATGCTATGTTTTCCAGATGTAAGTAAATATTAAGATTTAGAAGCTCAAGTGTTCGCTGGTTACTACTGCTCTGCTGGGACCAGGAACAAGAATCTCTGTGACTTTGGCTACCAGCTGGCTCAATATATTGATTAGTTGTGTATAAGAGCAGTTCATTCCCAGACATTGTATTGTTTCTTCTTTTGCTTGTCTCTTGTGTCTTGTCCCTTAGAGGGACATTCGGATGACCTAATTCTAAATTATCAGTCTCTCTGAGGGGCTAGCCTCTCTTCATCAACTGTAAGAGAAGTGTAGATGATAAGATTACAGATGATGCTGAAGTTCTACACTTTGACTAACCCTTTGATGTAATTCAGCTGGGTCAACTCCGGCCTTTAGTTGGTAAGTTGCTGAGCTTCGAAACCTTCCTATAAGAGGTTTGTATGGTGCTTAGTGCACAACAATTCCATGTAAGATCAACAATAATCACATTTCCGACAGTAGTATTCTGAGAGGAAATCTGCTGGAATTTCTAAGAGGGTGAAGACCATATTCCTGTTGAGGTGAGGCTTGCAGACATGAAGCTGTGGCTCCACACATCCAGCTCCCACATTTGATCGACCTCCTGGAGACGTGTCTTGCTGGAAGTGCAATATGCTACCAGTTTTGAACTGCAGCTGAACTTCTCCAACTTTATGGAAACAACAAACCCTCCTTCCAAGCACTAAAGACTGCCATGAGCCTGAAGGGAGAAGGGGAGTATGCAGCTGGATGTGTGTGCGTATTTGTGAAGAAGGGAGGAGAGATGAAGAAAGTTTCTCCTATGAAAGAAATGATCCAATTTGAAGCAAGTCCCTCATGGGAAGAGCTGTGACAGAGGCTGCTCTGTTCCTGTTAATTTTCACAGTGCAGCTGTCAGCGGGTCTGTAAATAGTACTCCAAGAAGCCAACACTTCCTATCCACACATCAACCATTCAATTAACAGAAGAACAGAAGAAGGAAATAAAGTGCACCACAGCCTTCTATCACAGCTTTGATGTTTCCCAGCAATTTATGAAAGTGTACACAAATCTAATTACAAGCCCCACTGCTTCCCTTTTACATGGAGCTCCTCAAGTTCAGAGTTGTTTATATCAAAATAATTGTTAAAAATACCTCAGCTGATCTATGGCATTGTGGCCCCCCACTCACCGAAGCTGCCGTGCCGCTCCTCCCAGGGAGTTTCTGCCTACTCAGCGCTTTGGTGCCAGCGTGCTCACATAATAACAGCAGCTTCCCCATCTCTCTGCAAATGAGGCGCCCAGGCTACAACTTCATCATGCCCACAAAGGTCTATTTTCTTTCGTTCCTCCACCTGCTCTGAGCTCCTTCTGCAGACTCTCGCTGCTTTCCCTTCCATCCCTAATTCACCTAAATAATCCTCTGCTGCATTGACAGGGGGTGAGAACAGCTGCTCGGCCAGTTTCTCTAATGGGACTGTGTCTGAAGGCAACTTCACAGTGCTTTGCAAAGTCGTAACTGCACTGTAGGAACGCACAGCAATAATAATAGCAGTCATAAACACAAGCTGGGGTTGGTTACTTCAATGGGATGCCTGAGCATCCAAAGCCAGGAAGATGTCCCATTTGCCATTAGTTCGAAAGAGGGCCACTGCACATGATGTACTGACAATGACACTTGTTTCTTGGGGCAATTTTGATAATCTCATATTTAAAACACTCTCACTTGCTAAACTAAAGAGGTGAAAAATTCCTCCAACTTAATAAATGACAAAAGTCTCTTACGGTATGAAAGTGTAGGTAAAGTGTTGTGTAAGGTAAGAATATCTGACTGTTAATCATGTTTGGCTGGGAGTTTTGGTGCTATGGGTGGACTTCCAAAGAAAAAGGTGGTGGAGGCTGAAAGTCAATGTTGTTCAAGGTGTCGTGTCATTCATATTTTCTCAGTTAATATAAAAATATGCAACAATTTAAGATCTAATCTGTCTGTCATCTAACAACACTGTGTAATAATTGCATATTTTGATACAGGTGGCTCCTGAGCAGAGATTTGAAGTTGGTTTTGTCTGTGTTGATAAGAGCTGCACAGAAAAGCGTTGAATTGAAAGCCCTTAAGTTTACAAAGTTTTGAGTCGCAGTACTTTTGGTTTTTTGAAGTTCTACTAAGCTAAATCTTTCTCTGAAAGGCAGACATCTGTTCAGTGCTTATATCCAAGTCTTACATCTTCCTTTCTTTTCACAAAACCAAGGATTCCATCCAAAGAGTAATTTTCATGGAAGATGTTCAGCCAGGCATAGATAGACTTGGGATACTATAGCCTGGACACAGAAGGAATGCTGTAGTTTGACGAAGCTGATGCAGACATCCACAGTAAAACAGAAGAGGACTTGGCCTGTGTGGTAAGGGAAGCCACCTCACAAAGTTCTAGAGGTCTTTATGGCCTTAAATTTCATTAGTTAAAGAAAGATATAGAATGCATGTAGTAATAACAATCAATATGTTACGCAAGTTCACAGTACTCCTGACTGATCAGAAGTCAGAGGACTCAGATATGGGATGCCTGGTTTCTGAATCACAGATTGCTTTAGTTGGGCAGCAAACACCCAGAACAGGATTCAGCTGCCCTTGCACTGGACATGAAATTAGGTGTCCACTCTAACTTGCACACTCAGTGGAGCTCCTTGCACACTCTGCAGAGAGGTAGATGCCTCCATGGCTTAGTCAGGCAATCTTAAACTAGATGTCTGAGCTACGTGGGAGGAATCACTATCCAAGTGCTTTAACATCTGACTTGTAGGTGGCTAGTGCCAGCTGGTATAGAATCACCCTGGACCTTCATCTCCAGCAAGATTACCACAGCAGCAACTAGAACAGCAGAAGTGTGGTGGCAAGAGTGTACCACTGGGGAGCAAGGCAATTGTGGACTCTGAGACATCTGCAGGAAGCAAGTGTTTTTAGGTTTTGTTTTTAAGAAGTATGGGTCCTTTTACTTTCTGAGTTGCACTTCAGTGAGGAAAGACTGTTTTGGAACTGTTAGACCATAGCAATGTGACACATAAAATTAGCTCAAAAACACACTTCTACAGGTTTCAAAATCTATTTCTGTATAATAAAATTCCTCCAGAGCTATCTATTTCTCTCTATTGATTACAACAGAAACTTAGATGACAAACACTTAGATGACAACCTCAGACACAGTTCCTTAGCTTCTGGATGTCTCAAATTAGGTGAGACGAGACCTACCTTAGGTATTCAGTCTAATACCATTATGGAGGTCTCCATTATAATTAATGAAAGGGACAGGCATGCCCAGAAGGTGCTCTAGCCTGTCCTAGCACAGCTAGATAAAGGGAAGAATGCATGAATGTCTAGAAATGTCTCTCTCTTTTCTGCAAGAATCCTAGAAAGTGTTTCGTGTAGATTACAAACTTTTAGACTGTTAAAGTTTAATTAAGTGAATAACGCTCTCCAATTCTTCTCACCTCTATGCAGAAAATGTAGATAACAGTAGTTTCACCCCTTCCAGGAATTAATTTATAACAAAAGAAATTCTGAGGTGCCACAGCAGAAGAAATGGCAAAAAAATTTGTAACAGTAGTGTAGTTTTTAACCCTGTGTACTTTCTGAGTTGGATGAAAGCTGCTGCGATTTAGGTATGCGTGATGAAGCGTGCAGGAGAGTTTATTCTGCGTGGGTGGATGGACAAGGCTGTATCTTAGATGTGTTAGATGTGTTGTGCAAAATGACTCTTCAACATTTGGCTGTTGCCCAGATATGAAGACATGAAGAGAAAGTGAAAACCAAGCTGAAGATGATGCCTAGGTAGGAGCATGACTGACAGGTAGGATGTTAATGTTGTCCACAGTGATTGAGAATGGAGGCGGAGGAGAGAGGACAGAGGGTTTGGGAGGAAAAGTTCAAGAGCTGTGTTTTATGTGTATTGAGGTTGATCTGACAGCTAGATATCCACTAGGATATGCTGGAAAGACAGGCCAAGATTTTAGTTTGGACAGGATTTAGTCCCTCAGTAGAGAAGTTACATCTGCAAGCTGTCACTACAGAAATAGTAGTTGAATGTGCTGTGTTGGTGGATAAGACTGCTAGGGACACGGCTTGGATGAAGAAGGGAGAAGAATCGAGGGAAGAGGTCTGTTTATGTCCCCATATCAATAGGGAAGAGAGACAAGAGAGGACAGAGTAACCAAAGCTGAAGATGCAGGGTTATAATTGTTATAAATATATTATAAATACAAGTAAAAGTACGTGAAAATTATTATCTCTTATAAAGGAGGACATGGAGGTCAAGCAAAACACTATCGTAGAGTTTATGAGTTGATAGGGTATATGATCTTAAAAGACCCAAAAAAACTCTCTTGGAGGGTATGTACAGAAGGATCTTTTGGCCTGCTCAAAAGCAAAGGATTTTGGGAAAGTTGATTCTCGGAACAATTTATTGTGTGAAAATTGGAAAGTTATAGACCTGATTCGTTTGTCATGAGAAGAAATAAATGCCTTGCATAGAGAAGTGGTCTTGTGACGGATGGTGGCGAGGCACCTGTCCAAGGAAAGGTTAATAAAAAATTTTTAAAAAAGCAAAAAACTTTCATAAAAGAAAGTTGCCTTTTGAAAGTATTAGGCAACATATGTTGTGTGAACAGGAAGTCACAGTAGAGCAATAATCCTGACAGCTGTGGAGAAACAGGAGTCTGCCGCAGGAACGAATGGCTCGAGACCTGACAAGAATGATGATGGATGCCCCGTTGGTAGTACACGAGGACAAGGCAAGAGACATTTAAATTGGCTGAACCACAGGAACAACTTTGAGTTGGCGTCGCAGCCGGACAAATGAGGCCAGTCCTAATAGTGAGAGAAATGGCAGGGGGGCTGAAGGAAGATGGCAGCGATGCATCCCTCCTTTCCAAGGACGAGGGCTACAACGCCATCTCACCACGAGGTGGCTGCATTTCTCTGTCAACATCCAAGTCCTGAAAGAAGCTGCACATCCTGAAGCACCATGAAAATGAGAATGGGAACAGAGCACTTGCAGGATTTGGCCCACCTCATTCAAAGTGCGCTAAGAATTTTGAAGCAGGGTGGGAAAAACAGTATGTGTTCCATGTCTTGATCAAGCGGAAGTCACTTGACAGGTCCTCACTAGTTTGTTGAGCCATGATAACAGCCTGTGCCTGCTCATAGCTCATGGGAGATACAAGGCAACGCCACATAGCTTAGCTTACAGAGAAGAGAATGAAATTCATCGTTTTCTACTTGCTTTTCCTGTGAACTAAGACTAGGTATGAGGAGTGCTGCTAAGGTTCATCCAATTCATGGACTCACGTCAAGCCATGGAAACTGGATAGTGAATCTGGGATGTGCATCTAGTACGGGTTAAAGTGTAATGCTTTTTCAGATGCCCAGATGTGCTTATTCAAGAACATTTCTAGAACAGGTATTTGAGTCAAAAAAGTCAATAGGAAAGATGATCCCATTAAAAAAATGACTGATGAAACGGCCAGATTCCTCATTCTTTTCCAAATCTTAAGTTCAGTTGACGTCAGCAAGATGGAACAGAACTTTGCTCCAAAGTGGTCAAGAGACGAATACTTTTTCTTACATAAAGTGTGCTGAAAATATGAAGCATAAGGGCTGGGGAAGTGTAAGGATATTTTGGGTATAGTAGATTTAGTTAAAATCTTCAAATCTTCTTCAGTTTTGTCTCTTTTCTCCAGTCTTCCTCTCACCTTTGTCACCTGAGTCTGCAAGGCTTTTGGGACAGGAACTGACTTTTTATTACTTATTATTATTGACTTATGACTTATTATTATTTTTATTTTGTGGTACCACATCCTGTGGAACTGCAATTGCTGATGTCAGGTTATACACATCATCACTTTGGGTCAAAGTTTAAAAGAAAGTCATTAACAGTACCTCTTTGACCTATCTCTGGAAAGGTGCTCATAATATTTCACTATGGGATGTCAGCATCAAGCCCAGCATGTGGTTTTGTTAAAAGTAATCTTTGAGGAAGAGACTCCTGATAGTATTATAATGCTTCAAAAAATCGAGACTCACGTCTGTAAGCAGATTTTTTTCAAGAACATCACCGGAAAATAAGTACTATTTTTGATTTGATGTGTGAAGATGGCGTTGCCTAAAAAGAGATCTTGATGATTTGCTACTTTTACAAACCTTTTCCCCTGAAAGAATTTTCAATTTTTATCCCTGCAAAGACCTTGAGACAATCTGCCAGGCCCAATTTAACCTTATTTGGATAAATTAATGAATTTACATTAGCATATCTTACTGAAAGGGAGATTTTACACTCTTAAATATATTTTACTGAGCTTTTCTGTATCCTTTCCAAGTTGTCGACATGCTTCTTAACCTTTCATGATTTACACTGTGACTAATTACTAATAAAAATAATATATTATTATAATAAACCAAAACATGTTGGACCAGATTATCTTTCCTTGCTGACAGTGGAAAGCCTTACATCCCTCTGGGTCTGTATAGTGGTGTACATATATCATTTTGTATAGAAAATGTATTTCCCTTTCTACCTTCCTGAACTTTCAACACTTGAAACCCCATATTACCAGATATTTGTCCATGTGTAATGACTCCACAAATGTTTCCTGGAATATTCTGTAACTGGTCTGACTGTCTTTCAAAAGCTGGATGTAGAGGACCACATTTATACCTAGGTAGGCACTTTTGTAGTAGCAATGAGAGGCGACCTTCACTGCCTGATTTGTCTCTGGCTTCTAGTGCCATCACGTGAACCTGTTGCTCTCTACTGAATGCTGGCAAAAATTCTGTATCCTTCACCTAGAGGCAGGAACTCTTTGGGGAGGAAAAAGAAAGAAAGCCGTAGACACAAGTTCCTATTTGATTCATCTCTCATCCCTCTGCAACTCGAAAGTTTACACTCATGGTGAGTTTGACCCAGTGATTTCAGCATCTGTGAAACATAAGTCTTTCCTTCAGGTCATCAAAACAACTGGTGATGGGCACCCCTTGGGGTTCTGAGCCTGTGTGAAATGACAGTGTCATCCCAGCCTTTCCACTGATGAGTTAAGCACACCCAGTGCCCCGCATGCCTGAGCTGTTATCCGTCCTTCCTGGAAGATGAGTTGCAAAGATAGATAAATCATCCTTCCTCTTCAGTGAGGTCACAAGTCAACAAAGGCTGGACTGATCCACACTTGCCTGTGTTACAGAGGTACTCACCGGCATTGTCTGGCTGCCATGCAAGGCATTGATGGCTGCTTGGGCCTCCGCATGTGAAGAGTACTTCACAAAAGCACATCCTGGAAGAGGAAAAAGAAGAAAGGTAAGAAGGATTGCATGGGTACCGTGGAAGTCCATCTACCTGAGGATCCTGCCCTCAGAACCAGCCAGTGAAGATACCTGTGGAGAAAGTATAGCAAGCAAGCACGCTCCTGGCTATTTCTTCCCAAACTCCAGTCATAAGCAGCCTGAGGTCCTCTTAAGGCAAAGCTGTGTACAAAATCCCCGCACTGTTTGTAATGGGCTTTGGCAGACCCAAATATAGCAAATGTATTTTGAATCCCTTTATGTTTTGACCTCCACAGCTTCCCATGGCACAGTGTTGCACAATTTTACAATTTATTAGGTGAAAATTAATTTCCTTTTATTTGTATTGGACTTAACACTGCATGCTTCTCCCTCTGGTCTTACAAGAAACACTAAGGAACTGTGTAAAAGTTATCTGAAAGCTGCATGTGCTTTTTACAAGCAACTGCAGGACTGTATGGAAGGCATTCTGGTTACTCCAAATCCACAAGGTACCTTATCACATCACTGTCTGCTAAAGCTCCATAACAGACTGTTCAGAGTTTGTCTCGGCTCCAAGCGGCTTTGGTCTGACAAAGCATGAGAGAGCTTCTGACGAAGAAGAAGGGGTGGGAGAGATCTGCGAGTGATGATTGCCATCTTGCCACCACCAAAATTTGAATCTTGGTCTTTCATAGCTGCAGAGCCAGGGCCTGAATAGGTGTTCTCCTCTGGACATTAAAGAAATGCAGGCAGTGCTTCTCTGGCCTGCATTGCCATGTGAGGAATCTCACACTGAACTCCCACATAAGATTTTAGGGCAGAAAGGTGCATTTATGAATACGTGTTAGCGTGCAGAAATGATCAACACTTCAAAGGGTCACATGCACCACTAGAGTGGGGGGAAGGTATTGCCAACACTCTTAACTACAAGCAAACTGACTCAGAGAGAGGAACAGTAATTTCCATATGCTAAGGCGGTTTTTGGAACGGATTGGGAGAGATCTGAGAAGTTCTGGCTTCCAACCTCTTCTATTACTACCAAAGACTTTTGAGCATTTAATCAATTTGCAAAGCTCTAGCTGTTTCCCTGAAGGGGTGCAGATCACTGCGCAGGAGATACCAGTCCTGACAATGGGACAGCTCTCCTCTTTAGAATGTCCACACAGCCTTACGGATCCATACAGTGCAGGGTGAAAACTGCAGCATTAGAACACCCCACTTGCAGACTAGAAGAAACAGCCCTAAACGTCCCCAAAACTGTCACTGCAGGCTGACAGAAGGGAGACTGAAGAAAAAAGTGATAGCCCCTTCTAAAAATAATATACACATATGAAATTAGCTTACAGAAGCCCTTCACTTTGCATTACCTCCTCAGCATTGTGCACAGACTGTATTTCAGGAAAAGCACAACAATTGTTGCTAATAGTTGGATCTAATTTATAAGGAGCTGAGAGGAGACAATCATGAGAAAATGAGACAGATAAACTTCAGCTGGAAACAATAGGGATCAATTATGACATAATCGCAACCCAGCATTCCCGGGCTCCTGAGATACTGCGCCTTTCTCTTCATTAATCAGAGATAATCCAGAATTAGGGTGTTTAATTATTTGCAGAGATTCTTTTGTACATTCTGCCTCTAAAAAGAAGATGCTGATTAGCAAATACACAAAAGCTTTCCAGCTCCAGTCACCCATTGCATTTAGAGTGGGATTTTTGGCTGCAGTTCTGCTGTCATGTTGAAGGCTTCACTCTTTTCAGGTGAAATTCAACCCTGTGCTGAGGAACTAATGGATCAGTGGAGATGGGAATGAAGGCAGCAGCAGGCATGTATCTTCTTTAATGACAAAGATGCTAATGGGATACCTCCTACTGCTTCTAGTAGGTTTTGAGATAGCAATACAAGTGAAAACTCATGTTTTACTGGTGTGTGGTAGTGAGGCAATAACAGACATCCCAACATTTTGGTCCTTCTGTTCGTGTTTTCAATGGGATGGCTTCTGTGCAGAATATCAAAAGTGCACACAATGTTCTTTCCTCCCATTTTCACCAGAAAAGACTCCGGGACCTCATGTGCTGAGGACGTGAGTCATGTCACTCTCCTCAGAAAAAAGGTGTCCCTTTGAGGGGAGCAGATCTGGAGTTTGAAGGGATTTTGACACAGAGAGAGACATTTAACCTGTGCTGAACAGGAGATACATGTGCTCAGATGTTTTTTTCTTTCATTACTTGCAAATTATAGAACAGAAAGGGCTGCTCTGACCATCTCGTCAGCTTAGAGGAGGCTGCAGGGCCTAAGGTTATAATTGCAGAGGGTGTTAAGACTCCTCTTGTAGAACTTCTGGTGCGCTGGGAAATCTTTACTTTCAGAGTTACTGAAGTAGACAACTGCTGAATGGAGAAAAAAGAAGGGGGGCAAAAGAAGCTGTCCAGAGAGCTGCAGTGAAGACCCCGTGGGTCCTGCTGGCTCACTGAGCTGTATCCACTTCAGCTTCCTCGCCAGAGGACTCCTGCTGAGGACTCCTGCACTCCTGGCTGCACACTGGTGAGCTTTACCAAGAGGGGTATAGGAAGGGTCCTTCCTCTCCCACCTCTCCCGGTAAAGACAGGCTCTTCATTCCCCCTTCAGGTAGAGAAATGCCTCACTCCCATCTCTTCTGCCACCTCATTGTATGCTCCAGCCGCCATACCTACCCCTGAGTGACTCAAGCAGGAGGTATTTCTGCAGCACCATGGAGGGTATGTGCCATGGCTTGGGATGTCACCCATGGCTTTAGGCAAACTTCAGGCAGCTTTCTGGCTGTGACTGCACTGTGGTGGCTTTAAAGTGGGAAGCTGGGACCTACCTTCTGAGAGCATTGCTTGCATCGAGGTACCTGGATGACTTAGAGGCTCATGATGGGCTTCACGTAAGGGGTTGGGTAAGATTGAAGTCTATGGGATCTGATTGCTATCTGGCACTTAGACAATCTGCTTAAGTCTCTATTTGGGTGAAATTTAAGCCTTATGGGTTTTACTCAAAATAAGTATCTCACTAGAAATGTGTGTCACATATCGGTTTCTAGTAGATGGAAAACAGTACAGACTGGGAATAACTTTGTGGGAGTTGTGGCTCGCCTGACTGTCTCCTAAGATAAGGGCACTATCCTTAAGTTTTCTGTTGGATTGACTGCACTGTGTGCATGCGTGTGTGTATGTAACTGTGTGTGTGTAAATTAGGAGCTTCACATTCTCAGTAAATAGCACCAGCAAACGGAAGCTGGTAATATTAACTCTGTCAAGGATTAGTATTGATCCTGAACAGCTCAGTGAAATGCAAGCCTGAGACTGCAGCCTGCTAGCACTAATAATTAAACTGGTTAGCAATATGGAGCTGCCACTCAGATTCAGACTTATAATTAAATTGTTTAAGGAAAAAAAAAGATCAAGTAAGTATGAATATAAGTCTGTGGGTTGGATCTCCTTTGGAACCTGTTTCTTACAGATCTGAGACATTATTGCGTTTATTATCACTCTGTTTAACTCCTTTGTCCTTAGATTTTGTTCCGTACAATTCCAGGGGGAGGCAGACAGAGGTAATTTTTTTCTTTTCCCCAATTTACTGATTTGTTCAGTGAATGGAGTATGTAACTGCCTACCGTTATGATGGTTGGAGCTCTTCTAGGCCAACTTAGCCTACTGCTTTCCAGTGAGGCAGCCCTCGTTTTTGGATGTCTTGAAACTAAAGTAGCCATACAATTGAAGAAAGGTGCCCACAGTTTATTTTCAGCCATTTGTGTCAGGAAGGCTGAGTTTTGCTGACTTATATCAAACAGCTGTCCTATAATGCTGGTGTGAAGTCTTTTTTGGCTGCCAGTAATTTTATGGAATAACTATATCTTTCTCCAGTGTATCACTGCAATTTGGATTTTTTGCCTCCCTGTTGCAAAAATATGCTCGATGATGTTGTCATATGTCAAAATATCTAGTGAGATATGAACTGCATCAGCAAGACTGGTCTCTTCCTTGCTGCTGCACATTCCAGCACAGTTTATGACAGATTATATGCAGATCAATATTTAATGGACACATTATACTGTCAAGAGAAGACGTCTTCCTGTTCAAATTGAAGTTACTTTGTCTAGAGATTGACAGGGAAAAAAATGACCCACCTATTCAAGAGCAAAGTCTCATTCTTGCACATGGGCTGTAGCAAAGGATACTTTGTCCTATCCACATAACAAGCGATGCCAAAAAGTGACAGAAAGAGGTAAGGTACCTAGTTTTGCAATGAAGGATTTGCGTGTTTCAAACAGTAAATGTCTGTTGAGTGTAATATTTAAATTAGCACCTGTACCCTTGCAATTGTAATCTCTGGTCAGTGTGTATCTATGCGAAGACCAACTGAAGAAGGGGAGGAGAGTGGCTGGTGGGTGAGAAATAAGCAGAGATGATGGTGGAACTGGTGAGTCAACATGTAAAGCAGCAATCTTGGATTTGTTTAAAGAAAGAATTGGCCTGTTCAGCAGGGTTGGGAGAGCATGTCTTGAGTGAATATAAAGGCCCTGTGCTCAGAGGGGAGGCTCTGCACTGTGAGCAAAAAATAATAGGCATCAGTTTTCTAATGGCGAGAGATAGCTCATTGAGGGCATGTGTTTTCAAGTGCAGTCATCTTTTTTTGTCTCACGCACAAGCAGACAGCAGCCAGTAAAGAAATGACCTTGCTTTGCAAATGTGATCCCTCCTAATGTAAGAGAAGGTGTCCTGTTAGCTACCTAGTGACTTTGTCACACCAGAAAAAGATATATACACTGAGACCAGGTCTTGCTTGACATAGACCATCACCTTACCTTTGCTGTTGCCATCAGGTCCCCGAAGGATTGTGCACTCCTCAATGTTGCCAAATGCCTCGAACAGCCTGCGCACATCATCTTCTGACTGCTGCTTATTGAGCATGCCAACAAAGAGTTTTCTGTCTTCTGGAACAAAATAAAGAGATGCTTACCATATTTCAGGAGGGATGTGAAAGCCAAGATGGCTCAGTATCACATGTAAAACAAATTATGATTTGATTGAGGTGACATATTTTGGAAGCTGCTAGTCATTTCAGGTGGCTGGCTCAAAAAATCTTAATAGCATCTGAGTTTCAAGAACTACTCAAAAACAATTTGGCAGTTAAAAAAAACGAACTCAAAAATCACAAACCAAAAAGTCCAAACCCTCAGAAATATATGAGAACTTTAAGTCCTGCTCAAAATCTGGACACTGAAGTCCTCCAAATCAGCTTTTGCTGACCAGGTTTTGCAGTCAACTTGCACTAACAGACTTGACAACATTGCTCAGATTGCAATCCAAGAGGAATATGGAAAAAGATAGAATACAGAAACAAAGTCCAAACGAAAAATAACATAAGTTAGTAGCCCTCACAATGCTAAAAAATTCATCGGAAAAAATGTTTAACATAAGCTTTTTAAAATCAGAATGTAACGGAAGCCACAGCCTCTAAATGGAGATTTCTCATTCATACCCACTCACAGACACATACCTACAAGTTTGGATGAGTTTTTTAATATATTTTTGAAGTTGATGTGAAATAAGCCCAAATCTTTTAAACACATATTGTTTTTTGAAACACAGAAGTTAACTCATATGATTACTAATGTCTGAGATAGCTGAGGCAGGTGGTATTTCATGTCAAAGTAGGGTGTGGTCTACTATATAAGTAACTGTATTTTGAATGAGGAAGACTATTTATACTTGGACTTACACCAAGTATGGACATCTTCAGTGCAGAATGAAACACCTCCAGAAAATGTTGGTGAAAACAGAGCAAACTCATGATTGCTGAGTTGGTAGAAAGGTCTCAGAAGGCACTGAGTGATGGCTCTAGATCAGGTTTATGTTCAGAGACTAGTATCATCACATCAAGAAAAAAAAGAAATTTGCATAGTTTGCATCCTGTATGTAAACAGGCCATTTGCACATGATTCATAAATGTCTTATTTATCATTTCATTAAACACTATGTAAATGTGTGAACCAAGAGTTCTTTTTAGAGAGTTTACAGAGCAGATGTAACCAAATTGAATAAATATATGTAAATAAATAAATAGTTTAAGTTTTTAATTTATTTATTTTTAATGCACGTGTTAACCTAAAGCTGAACAAAACATCGGTTTGCAACAACTCTTTTCTGGCTGACTAATCGGGCTATTTATGTCACTTTTGTTCACTGAGAAATCATTGGTGTAGGCAATCTGTTCTGCTTCAACCCGTGTTTGATCAAAATTCCCCTCTCCAAGATGCACCTGCACATTGGCAAATTACTTTATAGCCTTGGTTGAGGATAATTTTTCATGCATCAGTTATCGAGTGAGGATATTAGGAGCTTTCAATCTTGCAGTGGAGTTATGTGCATAAACAAAAATTGTACTGCCCACAGGAAATGGGGAGTTATGTTGCCTTCAGTTAAACTGCTGAAGTGGTAGGGAAAATACGTTGAGGAGGGTACATGCGCATTTCTGATAGTGGAGAAAAAAAGGGGATAGTCTTCCAATAGACATGTTAGAGGCAAAATATATGTCTACTTTATGTTGGAATTAATTAAACAGAGGGACTTTTTGAGGTCTTTGCTGGCAACATGAAGTCCAGACATCAATGATGCACAAAGCCCTAACTAACACTGTGTGGGTTGCCCCCACCTGAAGAGCAGCTGCTTTGGATATCTGCAAGGCTTGTTTTCTTGATGGCCAAACTGATGTGCGAAAGAGACTCTCAGAGGTGGGGTACAAGCCTTAGAGAGGCAGTTACTGAAGTCGAGTGTGTGCTCTGTGAGGTGTGTTTCAGTGTAGGGCTAGACAAAGCCTTGGAGAGAAACCCAGCTGTCCTGGAAGATGGGAGACATTTTAGGAAGGTGGCAGAGTGGTGGGAGTGAACTGGGAACACCACCTGAGAAAAGCTTTGCCTAGAAAGTTTGTGTCTAGTGAAGACTTCTGGCACAGAGCAAGCATCTGTTATAGCATACTTTATACTCTTTCCCCTGTTTGAAATAAGCTACATCAGCAAAAGCACTCCTATAACTGTGTAACTGTATTTTCACCAGGCTTTTTGCTAATATAAATGTATCATTAAAAAAAAATCACATCCTTCCTCTGTCAGCAAAACTCTCTAGTGTGGAACTGTCCTGAAACTGCCTTGTCTGGTTTAGTTTATGCAAAACTAAAACCAGGAGTCTTAGGAAAAAATTTTATATTCTATTTTGGTTTTGTTTATTTGTTTGTTTGTTTGTTTTTGTTTAGCCCCGTTTTCTGCATCTGTGCAGGACACTAAGAGTAGTGATGCCTGTCCCCAGAGCTGGCATGCAGAAGATGAGGTGCTTTGGTGGGCTGCCTACAAGGTGGCCATCAGACCACCAGGATCAGGCTCTGCCAAAGATGAGGCCCATCTTCCCCAGGGGCTGCTGGTCCAGCTGCTCCACGGGTGGTGGCGTGAAGGGGTCCCCCATGGCTAGCCAGGGCTCAGAGCTACCTGGACATCACCTCCAAACCCATCTCCAAATCAGTGCCCTGTGTCCCTCCTGAAAAACTGTGCCTTGGGTCACCAGGGGAAGCATTTGGCACGTCTGCCATCTCTGAAATCTACACAATCACACACTTTGCTGATAAAAAATGGATCAGTTTAACAAGATTTTTTCTCCAAGAACTCCTTCTAACAAAGTGCTGCGTTTACCTTTCACATCCCAGCCCTGCCAGGGAGCTCAGTAGCATGTTTTAACAACGTCCTTTGCACATCTCAGGTGGGAACAGAGAGGGAAGGGTCCACCGGATGGGACCATTCGGCATGCTCCAGGTCTTGGCTAAGAAGTTTATCCTGTAATGGGCTTCTAGAAGCCTCTCACACCCCAAGTGCTCCCACACACTGCTCTTCCAGGTCACAAACAAAAAGCCATATGCCATGCATCAGGACAGCTACTTCTGCTTTGTAAATATGTGTGAACAAGGCCATGAAACTGCCAAAATAAAATGAAGAGAGGATGTGCTGATGTCAGTGGAACATGTCTGAGGCATGTGTGCACGCCACAGGTGCTCCTGACCAGATTTTTCCAGTGTCCTCAAATGAGAATTGAGGGCAGTACCTTGCTGTACCATTGCTCAGACCACTGTATATCCTACAGGAACTAGAAGTTTAGGCTGCCTGGAGCAGTCCCTGGATCAAGCTGTCCCTGAGCTCTGTCTGTAGGGTGTAGGGTTCATCCCTACCGCTCATGGTCCACCCATAATACCCCTCTGATTCTCATGCTTCCTCCTCTTTCAGTGGGGGACTGTCCCAGATCTATGTGTCTCAAGACACACATCTGAATTTCAGAGCACTGGGCAGACTCAGTCCCCTGTGCCCGCCATGGCCAAGCTCAGTGTTGTCACCCCCTTTTCAGATTGTGGGACTGAGGGGTAAAAACTTTCAAGACCAGGCCCCCTAAGAATTGGGCCCTGGGGCAAAGCAAACACACAGTCAAAGAGAACAGAAATATCATTGTCAAGGGACATAAAGTGAAGGACAAAAAGAGGTCAGGCATGAGCCTGTGATCTGGGATGCCCTCAACAAAGGCTGTGGGTATGACTGTGTGCTTCAGGCTAAGGTAGCCTATGGCCACAGGGCAGGGAGTGGTACCTTTCAGTGCCATCTTACCTTCCACAACAGAGGTGGGCAGCCATGATGAGCAACCTCTATCTGCTGCTTGTGAGGGAAACAGACAGTGAGCTTGCCTAGCATGCCTAAAGTCAGGTATGATGTAAACCTATTTGATGCAGCTTCCTCAGGGCCACACGTGGCCATGTGTCGAGTAATGATGCACATCTGAGCATCTTCCCTTTGTTTTTGTCAAGTAGGGCCTGTCCAAATTTCTGTCTGTTACACACACTAAAGTGACAGTTTCAGTTTTTATCTCATGCCCATGTTTTAAATGTTAGTGAAGAAAACTCACTAGCCTTGCTGTAGAGGCAGCCCTTAACAGTAGCAGCCTGAGCAGTGACACACCTCTGCAGCATGGGGCCTGAGTGCAGTCACCATGTGAGCTGCTTCTCCCCACATTTTTGTTTTCTTTCATCAGTGTTCACCCTGTTATCAGTCTTTCACCATAGCCTGAGTCCATCATGCCTGCTTGGCCCATGGAGATAACCATGGATGGCTATTTCTCTGTGCTGTGGTGCCCAGGAGAGCCAGCGCAGTTTTGCTGGTGCACCATGAAGCCCTCACCAGGAGTGACCTGAGGCACGCCCATAATATTGAAAATTGTCCATCTGAAGTCTACCCTATTTTGCCGTAAACAAAACACAGCAAAACAGGAGCCAGCATTCCACGTTCCTCCCAGGAAGATGAGTAGGGTGGGAAAAGCCTCAGTGGTGGCAGGCCAGAGTCCCCAGAGAGGTCCCCTTGGTGACATTTACGATATTCCCAGGAAACCAGGCTCCCCTCTTCTTGGCCACACTGCCAGCTGCGGAGGCTTGTGCCCGTCAGGAAAAGCTGACTGCAAGATACAGTGGTGAAGAAATATAACTTGTCAGATAAATACACAGCGTCTATAAATCTCTCCATCTGTGTTTATACGAAGCCTCAACACCTTCCCCAGTGCAAATAGGGGTTAAATTATTCCCTGTTCTATTTTTATTTAAATGTTATGTTTCTATGATAAGCGTAAGGCAGAGGTGTCAGACGGGCCCAGGCAAAGGAGACGGCATGCATGAAAGGTGAAATAATAGAGCATTGCAAACCAAGTGCCAAGAGGATATGGGAAGGGGGGACACAGGGTTGAGGGGGAGGAGGGGGAGGATGGGCACCAATTAAAGAGACAGAAGGGACAATGAGATGCAGGATGTTTGACCCTCTGTGGAGCAAGAGGACAAGAACAAGAATCACAGCAATTGTGGACCGACTAGGGGAAAATTAGGGTCACTCACAGAGAGACATGACACAGGTTTGTATTTATCCAGATAGCTCTCGCTAATGTATGTGTGTGCATGGGGATACGTTTAGATAAGAGTATAAAAATACACTTGTGTTCTTGTATTCCTCATGCAAAACCAAAAGGTTGAATCCTTGTATCAGGAAAGCATAAGCCAGCTTTATCATCTAGAACATTGCACCCAAGGTCTTGCAAATAAAGAGGGACAGATCTACCACCTTCATAGCCCTGGCTAAACAAGAGGGCAAACCAGAAGATCACTATAGTCCCTTCTAGCCACGAAACCCCTTATTCTAAAACCTATGAGCCTCCCTATTTCATCCCAAGTTCATTGCCAGGGCATCACACATGGAGAGTGTTTGTGCTTCTTCATGCAAGAACAAAGCCAGCATTTGCATATTTCTTTATGGGAACCATCATCTTCTGTATGTGCATGGTATTCACCAGCCTTTTGATGTTACTCGATGCCTTTGTCTTCCTAAGCATTAGGACCAGGCTGCTGTATGGCTTCGTTTCAGAAACCAGATGATAATAAATTCCATTATTTATATAGCTAATAATTATTTGTCCTTGCTGCTATTCCCCACCTCTCCAAACACTGCTTGCACACACAGTGGGGCATCAGCTGCAGTGCCTCAGTCCAGGCACTGAGAAGGCCTTTAAACTTCTCTCCTTGGCACCATGACAGAACAAACGAGCAGCCTACAGAAGTTTTCTATGCAGATGTGGGTAAGAAGGAAATGTGGGTGCATAAGACCAAGTGGCACATCTACCAGAGAGGATGCAACAAGCAGAGCAGATCTTCCTTGCCCGCTCTCCTGACTGGTCCTCAGCAGAAAGGGGAGAGAAGGTGGCACTGAGGTTGTCCATCATACAACCACGCAGAATCTTCAAATGATTTGGGTTGGAAGGGACCTTTAAAGGTCATTCCCCTCTGCAATGAGAAAGGGCATCTTCATCTAGATGTGGCTGCTCAGAACCCCATCCAATCTGACCTTGAATGTTTCCAGGGATGGGGCATCTACTACCTCTCAGGGCAACCTGTTCCAGCTTTCACCGCCCTCATCATAAAAAATTTCATCCTTATATCCAATCTGAATCTACCCTATTTTAGTTTAAAACAATTACCCCTCATCTTGTTGCTACAGGCCCTATTAAAAGTCTGTCCCTATCTTTCTTAGATGTCTCCTTGGAATCTTCTCTTCTCCAGGCTGAACAGTCCCAACTCTCTCAGCCTTTCCTCATAGGAGATGTGTTCCATCCCTCTGATAATTTTGGTGGCCCTCCTCTGGCCCCGCTCCAACAGGTCCATGTCTTTCCTGTGCTGAGGGCTCCAGAGCTGGATGCAGGACTCCAGGTGGGGTCTCACCAGAGCGGAGCAGAGGGGCAGAATCCCCTCCCTTGACC